>Ga0163199_1000006_pt1 | contig 249733 bp, 220 predicted proteins | sample PL_2010_150m_FD_113537 | JGI IMG/M metagenome (GOLD analysis project Ga0163199, IMG submission 113537) | Freshwater microbial communities from Powell Lake, British Columbia, Canada to study Microbial Dark Matter (Phase II) - PL_2010_150m | ecosystem: Environmental > Aquatic > Freshwater > Lake...
GCGCGGGTGCCGTACGCAACGATGTCACGTACTGGTCATTTAGCTTGCTTAACTTCAACAGCCTGTTTGCGGTTGAAAATGACAGGAGCAAGTGCTCCGTTCTGGTGCTGGACTAGTCCAGCAATGGAGAAGGTGATGCATGACGAGGTACCGCGGGCGGTTACGGCGATCTGCCGATCCTTGCAGGAGCAGATCGCTCACGGGTTGCTGCGGCCCAGCGGGCAATTGCCGTCCGAACGCAAACTCAGCGAACTCTTCGACACTACACGGATCACGTTGCGAGAGGCGCTGGGCCAGCTGGAATCACAGGGGCTCATCTACCGAGAGGATCGCCGTGGCTGGTTTGTCTCACCGCCTCGGATCGCCTATAACCCGCTGGTGCGCAGCCACTTCCATGCGATGGTCCAGGAGCAGGGCCGGATCCCGGCGACGGAGGTCTTGTCCGCCCGGCTGATGCCGGCTGCCGCGGACATCTGCGCGCGCTTGGCGCTGCCCGCGTTATCCGGTGTCATCCAGATCCGCCGCGCTCGACGCATCGATGGCCGTCTGGTGCTCTACGTCGAACACTATCTGAACCCCAGCTACTTCCCGGGCATTCTCGACTACGACCTGACCCGCTCCCTGACCGAGCTCTATTCGAGCGAGTACGGCATCCACTACGGCCGCGTCCGCTTCGACATGGTCCCCACCGCTCTCCATCCCGAAGCCGCCTCAACCCTGCGTACCGCCCCCGGCAGCCCAGCCCTGCGCATCACCCGCCTCAACCGCGACCAGCATGATCGGCTGATTGATTGCGACGTGGAGTATTGGCGGCACGACGCGATTCATGTGTGTGTGGAGGTGCCGGAGTGGTAAGCGAGAGGCTTTTTAGAGCTGTTAGGCGGGTTTGGCCAACGACGCAAGCTCGGCCTCTCGCTCAGCGATGGCCAGCTCCAGCTCGGGTGAGCGTTTGGCCCATTGTGCGGGCGGCAGGGGCTTGGACCATTCGACGACTTCGGGGGCGGTGAGTTCGGGGATATGGGCGAGTTTCTTGGTCAGTAAAACGGCGATCCAAGGTGCACCAAAAATAGTCAGCCCGGTGAAGGTTGAGAAGGCGGCAGCGTACTCTTTGGCTTTCAGCTCATCGAACAGTTGGCCGAAAAGCCCCCGCCAAACGCCGAGGTATCCCTGTTGCTCCACTTTGCTACTTCTTTCTGCATGGGAGCTGTCAGGTACTGCATCTGGCCCGATCTCCATAAAGCTGCGAATACACTCCCACTGCGCCATTGAGGAAATGCCGCCGCCGGGATTGACCATCAGCACCCAGCCTTTCTTGTCGGGGCCGTAGGTCTCATGCTCTTGGCCCTTGAGCGGAAACCACAGCAGGAGGCTGCCATGCTTAGTCGACCCATAGGTGCCAAGGTTGGTGACGCTGGGGGCAATGGCATATACGCGCTCCCAGGGCACGAACCAGTAGCTGCCGTCCGGTTCGGTAATACAGACTTCGCGGCGTTGACGGTTGAAGCGGATCGGCGGTGTCAGTGGTTTTCGCCACTGTTTGATAAAGAAGTACCAGAGGGTGCCCATAAGCCCTCCTCCCATAAAAGCTAGCATCGCTAGGCTTAGCCAATAGTCTCCTGTTGAAGCAACCCAGGCAGAGACCGTAAGCACTAAGACCGTCCCCATGTGCAGCGTCAGCCAACCCGCCGCCATGGCAAAGCTGCCGATATCCAGATATATCTCGCTCTTGCGCCAGATGATATTCATCAAGTCGCTCGCAGGCTGTCCGGTAGGGATGGGCAAAGGGGCCAGGTGCTCCTGCTTCCAGAGCAAGCTCAGTTCCGCTTCTCCGGCGTGTTCGGTCATGTCGCCTCCCTGGGGTGTAACTGGCTTGAACTGACCACAAAGGCGCTGTAGCAGTCACTCAGAAGCGGACCGTCGTCGGAACCATGCTCGACGACCGTCGAGCCGGTGATGATATAGCGCATACCCATGTAACCACCAACCACTGGACTATCCAGCCCTAGTGTGCCGGTCTGCATGGCAAGCGGGCTATGGTACAGAACCTGGAGTTGCCAGTACGCGCAGGCGTCGAGCCGCGGTAACGCGCCGCCCAGACGCAGGCCCATGCCCTGTTGGATGGGCAGCCAATTGCTTTTGAGGTCACTCAGCCATTGCTGGGTGCAGTTGGTCGGGGTGTTGTGCTCGTCGAAGGCAACCAACTTTAAATATAGCTGAGAGCGTTCAGGGTCGGCACCGGGCAAAAATACGTGCAGGCTTTCTGTTTCGCTATGCAACAAGATGTTGTTGCCGCTATGGCCAATCTTGCTGATCAGCTTCGATTCGGCAGCTAATCGCGGCTTGAACAGAAGGTTAATTAGAGTTTGCAGCTCCTCGCTCTGGCTGGCGAGGCTGTCACCCCAGCGCCGCTCGTTACCCCAGCAACACTGCTCGAGGAACGCCTGTAGCTCGCTGTCTCTGAAAAAGTTCCAAACCAGATAAAGACCCTCGACGATGAGCAGTATCCAGTTCAACGGCACCATTCGCAGGGTAAACCATTTAATCGCCTGCTGGGTGGTCCACTGGCCGGTCAGTGCCATGTAGGTGGCATAGCCACCCAGCCCCGTTTGTGCGGCCATCAGGCCGAGTACGGCACCGTCGTGGCTCAGGCGTGCCGCGTGATTGGCTGTCCAATAAGCGCCATCTTTCTGCATTTCGGCAGAGAGTCCGGCCAAGTCGGCCATGCTGCCAAATGCTGCCAGTGCTGCTGTGGTAAAGCCGAATAGGGTTACGAGCGGAGCTTTCAAGGATACGTTTGATGCCTTGAAATTGAGGCGCGCCTCTACTCGCCCCGTTGATTCCCAAGCCGCTCCCACTACTGCCGAGAAAGCCGCTCCCATCTTGAGACTCTCGGCCACATGTTCACGTTTTCGCACATCGTCATTTTCCCGATGTTGATTCCGCAAATTGAGTTCAAGCACATTGTTCAAGTGCAGCAGCAATGCGGCGAGAGGGAGCACGCCGCCAAAGGTGTTCAGGCTCCTGATCCCGGTGACGGTCGGGGCCAGGCCTTTCTGCAAACGCTGACCGGTTTGCTGACCCCAGTCCCACAGGCGTTGTCCCACACTGCCGCTGAGAACAAAGCCGATTTGGCCGGCCTTGATTGGGGCGTCAACGCATAGGCGCATAATCAACAGCAGACCTTGTAATGGCCTCGGAAAACGGTGGATCAGATTGGCCGCCACTGCCGTGGTGGATAGATGTTCGGCCTGCAACGAAGTGAAGGCCGCAGACAAACGAGAAACTGCCTTGCTCCAGTCGTCCCCTCCGGGGCCTCCCAGATCACTAAGCCAAGCCAACTTGCCGCCAGCAACCATACTGCCGATCAGCTGTCCGACGGCAGCCTGATTGGCGCCGGTCAATGCGCCTTCTACATCGTTGGCACGGTCTGCTAAGTCCACGAGTGGGGGGGTGAAACCACTGCTTAGCAAGCTGAACGGCTTATCTATAGAAGGCGCACGCAACAGATTGATGGCCAACTGGGTGCCCGCACCGGTGCTGCACAACTCGCTCAGGCTGTTGAGCGACAACTCACTCAACCAACTGCAATGTTCACTTTCTTCATAGTCGGCATACCAAAGTGCCTGGCCGTGGCGTGCTAGATAACTGGTCATATCGCTATGCAACACGTTGCGGCGTGCGGTCAGCCATTCCCGGTGCGGCTCGGCAACCTTGGCAATCCACTCCTGCATGCTGGCTAACTGAACACGGTCGGCAACCTGGGCGCCGCTTTTGGCTTCGGTCATGTTGCGGATTTTTTCGGCCTGATAGGCCATGACAACGTCCTGGAGCTGCGTGTGCAGATCCGCAGGAATGAACGGCCTGGTCGGTGCCAACACCGACGCTTCGCGTCGGTGGATGTCAGCTATTCGGGCATCCGCCGCAGCATGGCCAATTTTGTGCCTTTGGTGCTGATTGACTTCGGTTTCTTCATCCAGCAAAGGCTTAAGCTCGTTCTTGGCTTTTAGCAGTGTTTCGCCTTGCTCGGGGGTGAGCTGGATATCGCGGTCCCGGTAGCGATAATTGAGCAGGTTGCTCAACTCCGCGCCGTCTTCGGTGATCAGGCTATTGATAAAACCCGCAATCAGTCCTTTATGAGCGTTTTGGTGGTCCCAGGCTTCCTCCCGTAGGTTGACCATCCGTTGCTCATTGTTGAGGTCGCGTAGCACACCTAAATCGTCGTCCAGGCTGGCAAACACGCCATGGAGCACGCTTGCCTGACTGCGCGCCTGGGCCAGCCAGGTATCTGTGGCGGGCACATCCCATGGTTCTGCGCTCCATTCGCCGGGCGCGTGATCGGCGGCCTCTGGCGTGCGGGCGGCGGCTCGTTCGCGCTCATGCAGCCAATTGCGTGCATGGACATAGGTCTGAACACGCTCAGGGGTTGGGTCGCCCATCATCTGCTGGCCGAGGGCATCCACTCCCTCACGGTAGGCCTCGCCGTTTTGTGCATAGTCGTGGGACAGGGCTCGATCACGGATCTCGTACATCAGCTCGGCCATGACTTGGTCGGCGCTGGCCAAGGCCGGGCAATGGTCGGCCTCCAGGGTGCGTGCGACTTGAGTCAGGCTTATGCGCCGCATGCGGGCGCGGCGTTCGTTTGATTCGTTGGAGAGGCGCTGGTGGACGGCGGCGGTTAAAGGAATCTCCGTATAAAGCAAGAAGGCATCGTGCTGCTTGTTCAGCGCGATGCCGGCAATTGTGCCGTTGGGCATTTTTTTGACAGCATCGTCTAGCTCCTGCTCCAGCAGCAGACCATCGGCGGCTACGGCGAAGCGGCGTAGCGGACCTTGGTCGTGCCAGAGGTAGAGATAGCCGGGACGCAGGCGACGTAGGGCCATGGGGTGGCTGAGCGTTTTGGTGGCCGGCTTGCAGCGGATGTGGTTGGCGGCCAGTTCGGCCAGAGCATAGCGAACAGGAACAATAAATAACTCGGCCTGACGCGCAGGGCAGCTGGCGACGGGGCTGGACAGATCGTCCTTTTCAAAGTCCTGTTGCGCTGCCCTGTCGGCCTGGGCCAAGCGTAGCGTTCGGTCCAGAGGGCGGACGGTCATGCGACTGACTCCTTGTCGGTGCGCAGCAACTGGCATTGCAGTTCCGCGATGAGGTTGTCCAGGCGTTGCGAGGGTAGCGGGCCGCGTTGTTCGAGCAACCGCCGATAGGTGTCGTGTTCAGGAGCGTGTGGGAAATCACGGCCCAGTTCGACTAGCAAGCCAGCCCAACGGGCGACCTCATCGGCAGCGCTATAGCCGTAGCGCGCTGCGCTTTGCCGGCACTGGGCAGCGAACTGCTGCTGAGCGGCAGTATCCAAGCTCTGTAGCGATTCGGGGAAGAAACGCTGAAGGTGGGTCAGAAGGCGCCTATCGAAGCTGGCATACTTGGCCTCGCTCATCTGCTCCAGTTGCTGCTGTGAGAGCCGCAGCCAGGGCCTGTCCTCATAGCGAGCGAATGTTTGCGATCTGAAAGTGCGTACGACCTCCATTGCTGCGCCGGAATTTGACTGTAGGCGAAGACGACTCACCGGCCCCATCGAAAGGTTGCGTTCATCTGTTGTCAGCGCGTCCAGCCATAGCGCCGTGATTCTCGGATCGTAATAGCGGAACAGCGTGGTTTGGTCGCTTTCCAGGCGGACATGAATCAGGCTGCGCAAGTGCTCGACCAGCTCGTCCTCGCTTGCATCGGACTCAAGCCAAATGCCAACCGTTGCTTGCCATTCAAGATGGAACACCCGCTCCAGATCGCTGTGCGATCGCACTTCTATTAGCATCGGGCCCACTTCTGCTAGGGCTTCATAAGCGGTTTGCTGATAAAGCAGATGCAGCGAGGGAGCCGCTTCCAGACTATAAAGCCGAGCGGGAAGGCCTTCGATTTGGGCACCGTCCAATAACAGGTAGCAAATCGGTTGCGTTGGGGCGGTCATACCTCAACCTCCGCCTGCTGGCAGATTTCACAAACAGGCAAAGCGGTACGCGCCGCCTGTTGCAACGCCTGCTTTTGCGCTTGGATTAACAGTTCCCCGGCCCGGTCCGTATCTGCTGCCTTCACCGTGCCAGGCAACACAGGCGATGCCCCTGAGCCATTCGCCGGTGCGCCACCCGAGTTCATTCTGATCAAAGGCCCAACCATCGTGATTCCACTGGCATTGAGCTTGATGAAGCTGCCGCCCGCTTTGAAGGTCAGTTCGCTGCCGGCTTCGAGCACGACTTTCAGGCCGCTGGATAAATGGATTTCGTTACCGGCTTCGATGAACTGGCCGGTACCGATCTTCAGGTGTTGGTTGCCGCCAACAGTCAGGTGGTCGTCTGCTTTGATTTCGCTGCGGCGGTCGGCGTGGGTGGTGCGGTGTTCCTCGGCTTTGAATTCGCTGTAGCTGTTGGCCTCGACAGTATCGTGCCGCTCGTGGCCGACGCGGATCTTCTGGTCGTGTTCGATGTTTTCGTCCCAGTCGCGCTGGGCGTGGACGTAGATTTGCTCCATGCCCTTGCGGTCTTCGATGCGCAGCTCGTTGTAGCCATTCCCACCGGGCGAGCTCAAGGTCTTGAAGACGCTACGGGTCTTGTTCGCCGGTAGCTCGTAGGGGACAGGATTTTCTTTGTGGTACAGGCAACCGGTAATCAATGGCTGGTCGGGGTCGCCTTCTAGGAAGGTGACCAGCACTTCCATACCAATGCGTGGAATGGCAATGGCGCCGTAGCGGTCGCCGGCCCAGCTGGACGAGACGCGCAACCAGCAACTGGTGTGCTCGTCGGCTTTTCCTTCGCGGTCCCAGAAAAACTGTACCTTCACCCGACCATACTCGTCGCAGTGAATCTGTTCGCCGGCTGGGCCAGTCACTACCGCGCTCTGGCTACCGAGAATGCGCGGCTTGGGATGGCTGAGTGCGGGACGGAAGGGTGCGGACCATGGAGTCGCGGTGAACTGGTTTCGGTAACCTTGTATGAAGTCGCTGGCGCCAAAGGGTGCCTCTCCCCGAAGGGAGGACGCAGTTTGTGTTGGGATGCCTGAAACGTCAGTTACGGACTCTTCCAGCACCTGCGGTTGCTTGCCTTCGTGGAACACTTCGGTCAGCAGCCAGAGCTGGTTCCAGTCGTCGCGTGGGTGCTCGCTGACGGGAAGGAAGTGACCGGTAGCTAGCAGCGGCTGGTCACTCGTGCCTTCAGCCAGTTCAAAGTCGTGGCGATGGCGTTCCAGAGCGCGGCGGGACAGGTGCTTGCCGCGCGCGCGGTCGACGAAGCGGCCAGGGTAGCCGTAGTCTTCAATGTCGGGCTGGGCGTCGCTTCGTACCGAAGCCTCCATGGTCAGGCGGGGCTTTTCGAAATCGTAATCGCGGCGGGTGACGCTGGCGGTGCGGGTCTCGATGCGTACACCGAAGCGCTTGATGACCGGCTCATCGGCGACAAGTCCGCTGTCCTGTTGATAGGCCATCGGGGCAAGTGTTTGAAACACCGTCTGGTCATCGCCAAACACAAGCATGTGGCCGGTATCGCTGTGCTGGAAGTGGTAGTGAATGCCTTCTTCTTCACAGAGACGCTGGATGAATTGGAGATCCGTTTCATCGTACTGAACGCAGTAGTCCCGCTCCGGGTAGATCACCGGGCCAAGATCGAAACGGTGGCGGTCACCGGCAAGAATGCCGTGCTCTTCGAGCACCTTGGTGATGATCTGCGGTACCGAGAGGTGCTGGAATATGCGCTGGTTGGTGCGGTGAGCCAGATAAGCGAGCTGTGGGCGCAAGGTGACGCGATAGCGCGTCAGCCGTTTGCCAGAATTGCCCTGAGCTGCACTGTAGATCAACCCATGAATGCCGTTGCCGCTGGGCGCCAGCGCTAGGAAGGCCTGCTGGTGCAACAGGGCTTCAAGGTTCAGATCAGGGCGCTCGCTGACCAGCTCGATGTCGAATGAATAAGTCTGCGAGAGCGCCTCACGGCCTCTGAACTCGAGTACCTGCAGATCATGCTGGACGCCTTCGATGAGGAGGCTGAAATGCGTGTCGTTGGCCGGATTGAACATTCCCTGTTCCTTTATAACCAGTCCATGGCAGCGAGCCGCTAAGGGTTCGCAAGTCGGCATCGCTTGGATTCATGCGTGCCGTAGTGCGGACTGGCAAAGCGTCCAGTTCCGCAGATGTCTGTGGCTATTTTCGCGCGTTTGGCGATATGGCCGTGTGAAGTACTACGTCGTTTATCGAATGCGTCGTTTGAAAACGCATCGGCCAGGTAAACCTGGCCGATGTTGACTAACCGTGGCCGAGGGCCTAATCGAGGCTTAGGCCGAGATCGGGGTGCGCCAGTCATCAGAGCCGGAAGTGCCGGACACTTCGTGGGTCCAGACGATTTTGCGGTAGGTGAAGTACACGTCTTCCAGGTGGGTGAAGTGGGACATGTTCGGGTCCTGGCAGTTGGGCATACGCGACTGCACGTCGACGATCACTGCGTCTTCCAGTTCGATGGTGAAGTAGTGCTCTTGAGTACCGGTCGAAGATGTGCGGTACCACTCCAGGCGGCACTTGTTCAGACGTTCGCCGGAGGTCAGAGCGTTGAAGATCAGCGGCGACGATTTGTCGAACACCTTGGTGATCATCAGCGGCTTGTGGACGCGCTGGCCGGTAGGCTGGCCCGACTGTGGATCGCGCGGGATGATGACCTGGTGCTGAAAAGCCTGCACCAGGATCTGGTCTTCGTGTCCTTCCTGGAAGATATTGCCGACCGAGTCCTCGGTGAAAGTGCCTGCAGTGATCAGACCTTGCTTGGTGCCTTCGAGGGACAGATACGCGGGTGTTGGCATGAACGCTCTCCTTGCCTTGATGATTGCCGAAATGGCCAGGAAAGGAGTACAAGGCGCGTGCCATATTAAAAATGTTATTACTTATCAGTGGTTTATATTCTTTCCTATGCTCGGTTCCTGCCTGGGTGGGGGACGGCTCACATTACGCTGAGCAACTTCCTGCCGAGAGCTGCGCAAGATTTGGCGCATGGACACGTGAGCCGTGCATTGCCGCGCCTAGCAGCGGGCTCGGCCCGGTCTCACAGCGAAACGCTGCGCAGCATGTTGCGCATACCAAGGGCTCAGGATGAGCAGCTGATTTCCAGATGTTTGCCCCATTCAGGCGGGCGCTCGGCGTAGCGCTCCATGCCGGGCTGCTCGTCGAAAGGCCGGCTGAGTACCTGATGGAGCTCGCGCACCGGGCCATAGTCTCCAGCCTGAGCGGCTTCGATTGCCTGTTGCGCCAGGTAATTGCGCAGAATGTATTTAGGATTGGCCGCGTGCATTTGCACTCGGCGCGAATCCTGGTTTGTGCCTTCACGCTCGGCACGCTGGCGGTAGGTAGCGGCCCAGTCATCGAAGGCTTTGATGTCGACGAAGTCTTCACGCAGCCGACCCAGGGCCTGGTCTACCGGGCTGTCGCCGAGCTCGCGGAAGAAGCGCGTGTAATCGATGGCGCTGCCTTGCATCAGCTGTAGCAAGTGCTGAATCAGTTCCTTGTCGTTCTCCTCGGCAGTCAGCAAGCCGAGTCTTTTGCGCATGAGACCGAGCCATGCCGCTTCGTAGATCGGCAGGAAAAGGTCCATGGTTTCGCGCAGCTGGTCGATGGCGATGAAGGGCGTCAGGGCCTGGGCCAGCGCGGCGAGGTTCCAGTGTGCTATCGGCACCTGGTTCTCGTAGGAATAGCGGCCGGCATGGTCGGAATGGTTGCAGATGAAGCGCGCATCGAAGTCGTCGAGAAAGGCGTAGGGCCCGAAATCGAAGGTGATGCCGAGAATGGACATATTGTCGGTATTCATCACGCCATGGCAGAAACCATAGGCCTGCCACTGCGCAACCATCTCGGCAGTGCGCTCCAGCACCTCTCGGAAGAAGGCGTGGTAAGGCTCCGGATGTTCCAGGCATTCGGAAAAGTGGCTGCCCACGACGTGATCGAGCAGCTTCTTCAGTTCGTCGTGCTGCTTGGTGTAGTAGAAAAACTCGAAATGGCCAAAGCGCACGTGGCTCGGCGCGAGGCGCATCAGCATCGCACCGCGCTCCTGGCGCTCTCGGTAAACCGGCGTATCCGAGCCGGTCACGCAGAGTGCACGGGAACTGGGGATGCCCAGTGCATGCAGATGCTCACTGGCAAGAAACTCGCGAATCGACGAACGCAGCACGGCACGGCCATCGCCCATGCGGGAGTAGGGGGTCATGCCGGCGCCTTTGAGGTGCAGATCCCAGTGCTGGCCGGCCTCGTTGAGCACCTCACCAAGCAGCAGCCCCCGGCCGTCGCCCAGCTGCGGGTTGTAGCTGCCGAACTGGTGGCCGGAATAGACCATCGCCCGCGGTTCGGCCGTGCTCCACAGCTTGTGGCCGGAAAACAGCTCGGTAAAAAGCGGGTCGTCCTTGAGCGCTGGGTCGAGATCGAGCAAGCCCATGGCGGCTTCGCTGGCCACTACCAGGCGAGGGTTTTCCAGGGGCTGGGGCGTGACTTCGGTTGAAAACACGTCGCCCAGCTGGGCGAATCGGTTGTCGAAGTTGAGCTCGGTAAGTGTCTTCACGGAGGTTCCGGCACCTTGCAGTTGGGCGCCCAGTGGCGGGCGCGCTTTGTGTTTGGAGGCCGGAGAGGGGCGTGACGTTCCTCAGGCCTGACTGTCGGCGGGTGGCATTGTGCCCTGGCTATCGGGTTGAGCAAGTCGCGGGGCGGTGCCCAGGTGCAGCTGCTTGCCATCGAAGTTCTTCAGGAAAACATCGACCTGGCGGAAGGCGATCGAGATGCCGGCCTTGTTGAACTCACGATCGATGGCCCGGTTGATCTCATCGGTGGCTGGGTTGCGGTCGGCGAGGTCGCGAACGTGGATGCGCAGCTCGTGGTCCAGGGTACTCTCGCCAAAGGTCAGGAAGAATACGAGCGGTTCCGGGTCCTTCAATACCCGCGGATTATCGTTGGCGGCCTTGTAGAGCAGCTTCTTCACCATGTCGAGATCAGATCCATAGGCGACCCCCACCTTGATCGTCACTCGCGTGATGGTATCGCTCAGGGACCAGTTCACCAGCTGACTGGTGATGAAGGTTTTGTTCGGGACGATGATGTCCTTGCGGTCGAAGTCGGTGATGGTCGTTGCGCGAATTCGAATCCGGCTGACGGTGCCCGATAGATTGCCGATGGTCACCACGTCGCCGATCCGCACCGGGCGCTCGAACAGGATGATCAGGCCGGAGATGAAGTTGGCAAAGATCTCCTGCATGCCGAAGCCAAGCCCCACCGAGAGGGCGGCTACCAGCCACTGCAGCTTGTCCCAGCTGACGCCAAGCGTCGACAGCGTGGACACGAAGCCGATGCCGGCAAGCAGATACGACAGCAACGTCGTGGTGGCATAGGCGCTGCCCTGCGCCAGATGCAGTTTCGACAGCACCACCACTTCCAGCAGGCCCGGCAGGTTGCGCGCCAAGGCCACCGTTATGGCGACGATCAGCAGCGCCCCAAGCAGGTTATTGAGGGTGATGGCATTTGTTGTGGCCGTGTCGCCAGAACCACTGACGAACTCGTAGAGCACGACGTTATCGAGGTAGGAGACCACGCTGATCAGATCCGCCCAGACCCAATAAAGTACAGCGAAGAATAGGCCGAACATCGCCAGACGGGTCAGTCGCAGCGACTGCTGGTTGACCTGCTCGATATCGAGGCCGTCTTCACCGGTCGCCTCGCTGCTGTCCATGGGCTCGTCGGGCTGGGTCTCACGCTTGGCCAGGGCGCGCTGGTAAGCGAGCCGGCGAGCGGCGACGGTCAGCCCGCGAATCAGCGTCGCCTCGATGACGATCCAGGCCAGCAGTAGGTACAGCGTATCGATCAAACGCCCCGTCAGCTTCAGCGCCGTGTAGTAATAGCCAAAACCCACCACCAGGATCAGCGCCAGCGGCAAGACGCTGAACAACAGGCCGATGAAGCGCTGAAGCGGCGTGGCATTCTGGCTGGCCGGCCCTTTGAGCAACAGTCGGGTCAGGCGCCAGCTCATCAGGGCGAAGCAGATAAGCACTACGACAATGCCGATCACATCGTCTACCAGATTAGCCGGCTGGTGTTCGGCAATCGCCACTACGGCCACCAGGGCCATGACCACCAGCCCCAGCCGCCGAATCTCGTTGCGTAGGAAAATGACCTGCGGGCGGAACCAGCCGAAGTGCGTTTCGGCGACCCGATTGGGCGAGAGCATTCGGTACGCGCTGTAGAACACGAGCCAGGCCTGCGCCATCTGATAGAACGCGGCGCCGAGGGCTTCGTTCTGCCCGCGCCCGTCCATTTGCAGCAGATAGCCGCACAATGCCAGGAACAATGCGCCCGGCAGCGCCAGCAGCAGATTCAGCAACAGCGCCAAGGGGGTGTGCAGTTGGCTGTCGTTGCGGAAGTGCCCGATATCGCTGCTCAGCGAATCCAGCTTGGCGTTGATCGCCCGGCGGCGCCAGAGCAGCACGCCGATCATCAGCAGTAGCGGAACAAAGAAGAGCGGCCGCTCCAGCAGGCCTGCGCCTAGGGCCTCGAACACCGAGCCCCAGGGCATGGCACGCAGCTGACGATCGAGCAGCGTAGGCACGTTCTTGAACCAGTCCAGATCCAGCGGCCGGTTACTGGGAATCCAGAACATCTGTTCGTCCAGCGTATTGCGCAGGACCTCGGCCTTGCTCTGCAGTTGTCGCTGGTTCAATTGCAGCGTGATCGACTCGCTGAGGAGGGCGTTCAATGAGTGGTTGAGCCGATCGAGCAGCTCGCCACGGGTGCGAACCAACTCCAGCAGTGCGCTGCGTAACTCAGGTGTCACCTCACTGGGAGGCTGGCTGGCCAGCTGTTGCTCTACATAGTCCTCAACGTTGCCGGCGGCTTCGCGGCGCTGGTTCAGCTCGAACTGGTAGAGCCGGATATCGGCAATCTCATCGGCTAGATTCTTGTCCAGAGAGAGTTGCGGCAGGGCCTCCTTCTGCTGGGAAAGAATCTTTGACAGCAGCGGGCTGCCCTCGAGAACGGCGATCTGTTCTTCCAATGCCTGGTCGGCCTGGTTGAGCGTGTCGAGCTGCTGCCGGGTCTGCAGGTTCTGCTGAGTGAGGTCGTTGAGCCGTTCGGTGGCTCGCAAGAGGTAGCCAGACAAGCGCTTGTTCTCGGCGCTTTCGACCGGCAGCAGCTTGTCTGAGCCAGTCTTCTCGGCTTTCAGGGAAAACTCGGCAACCGTCTGTTCGGATTCTTCCCGTCGCTTGTTGTTGATTGCCGTCTGCAGCGCCATGGTTTCGCGCTCGGCACGGGCGATGCGCTCAGACAGCAGGTCGCGGCGGGCGATGCCCAGGTCCTGCAACAGGCTGTTTCCCGCCAACTCGTTGCGGCGTAGTTCGATCTGCGCGTTGAGTGCGGATTTTTCTGCGGCGAGCAGTTCGCGGCGTTCTTCGCTCAGCGGTTTGCCGTTTTCGCGGCCGGTCTTGAGCAGGGCGTTGATCTCGTCGATCCGTATCTGCGATTTGCTGATGTCGGCCTGGGCGCGCTCGGGGCGAGTCTGCGCGCTGATGATCATGCTGTTGGCTGCGGTTAGCGCCGTCTGCCAGGTGGACAGCTCCTCTACGCGAGCTGCCAGGCGTTGCTCAAGGGCGGGCATCTTCAGCTTGGCCAGTTTGTCGACCAGGTCGCTGCTGTCGCTGCCCTTGAGTTTGCTCAGCTCTCGCTGGGCCTCGGCGATTTCCTTGGGGGCGCCGGCAAGTTCGGCCTTCAGCTCCGTCAGCCGCTGCTGCGCGGTGGCGGCCTGTTCTGCAAGACGTTGAGCGCGTTCGTCAGCGCTCGGCTGCGCGGCCTTCGCCTCCTCTGCGGCCGGCTTGGGGCCGGTAAGTCCCGGAATGGATTGAGCGAAGGTCGAAGCGGGAACGAAGGCGAGCAAGGTCGCCAGCAAAAGGGTGCGCAAAGATGCCATGGATGTTATCGAGTGAACAAAAGAGTGCGGAGTCTAAGGGCTTGGCAAGACCTAGGCGAGCCCATAGATCGGAACGCTTAAGCCCGCCGCGTTAGGGGCCAGCCAACGCTTCAGAAATGAAGCGAAGGACCGGGTTTGTCGCCCTCGGGAAACTTCAGGCCGACCTTCCGGACTTCGCCGTGCTCCATGGCGGCGATAGTCCAGGTCAGGCCATTCCACTCGACCTGATCCCCGGTGACCGGCTTGCCGCCGATGCGCTCGGCCATGAACTCGCCGATCTGCTGATTGCCATCGACGTCGCCCAGCTTCAAACCATACAGCGCAGCGAGAGCGCTCATCTCGGCTTCGGCTTCAAGGATGAAGTCGCCAAAGAAGCGCATATCACGGCCACGCTGCGGCGCCTCGCTGAAGAGTTTGCCCAGCGCTGGCAGGTCCTCTTCATGGCCGATGACACAAAGGATGTCGTCGACCTGCAGGCGGGTGCTACCGGAGGGATGCAGCAGCGCCTTACCTCGAAACAGCGCGGCGATGCGTGTACCAGCAGGCATCTTCAATTCGCGCAAGGCGGCCCCTACGCACCACTTCTTGGCGTTGAGCCGATAGATGAATAATTCCCACTGGCTGGTAGTGTGAATCTGCAGCCCGGCGCGGGAGACCGGCAGCGGCGAGGGTGGTACCTCAACCTTGGCCTTCTTCGCAGCCCAGGTCAGCGTCGTGCCTTGCAATAGCAGTGACACCAGCACGATAAAGAACGCCACGTTGAAGAACAGTTGGGCGTTCTCCAGACCGGCCATCAGCGGGAATACGGCGAGGATCACCGGCACCGCGCCGCGAAGGCCGATCCAGGAGATGAACAGGCGTTCACGTATGTGAAAGCTGCGAAACGGTGCCAGACCGATAAACACCGCCAGCGGGCGGGCGAACAGGATCATCCACAGTGAAAGGGCCAGTGCCGGCAGGGCGATGGGCAGCAGCTCGCTGGGTGTGAGCAGCAAACCGAGCACGAGGAACATGCCGATCTGGCTGAGCCAGGCGAGGCCGTCGAACATGTGCAGGATGCCGTGGCGGTTGCGGATCGGCCTGTTGCCCAACAGCAAGCCGCAGACATAGACGGCGAGGATGCCGCTGCCGCCTATGGCGCCGGATAGCGCGTAGATCATGATGCCGCCAGCCACGGCCAGCAGCGGATAGAGCCCGTCTGCAACCGAAAGACGGTTGATCAGGTGCAGCAGCAGCCAACCGCCAGAAAGCCCGAGAAGCGTGCCGATGCCGAACTGTTGCAGCAGGCTGATAAGGAAGTCCCAGCCGAACCCGGTCTGGCCGGAGGCGAGCATGTCGATCAGCGCGACGGTCAGAAACATGGCCATAGGGTCGTTGCTGCCCGACTCGATTTCCAAGGTCGAGCCGACCCGTTCGTTCAGCCCCTTGCCATTGAGCAGGTTGAATACCACTGCCGCATCGGTGGAGCCAACGATGGCGCCGATCAAAAGCCCTTGCATCAGCGGCAGGTCGAACAGCCAGGCCGCCGCCAGCCCCGTCAGGCCTGAGGTGACAACCACCCCGGCAGTCGCCAGCGAAAAGGCCGGCCAGAGTGCGACGCGAAAGGTGGCGGCGCGGGTGCGCATGCCGCCGTCGAGCAGGATTATTGCGAGGGCCAGGTTGCTGATCAGGAAGGCCAGTGAGTAGTCGTCGAAAACGATCCCGCCGATTCCGTCGACGCCGGCCAGCATGCCTACGCCAAGAAAGATAACGAGGATTGGCACGCCGAGGCGAGTCGACAAGGAGCTCATCAGGATGCTCGCCGCAACCAACAGGGCACCGACCAAGAACAGCTGGTTGATGTTGCCGATATCCAAACGCGCTCTCCGAGGTTAGTGCTGCTGGCAAACATGCAGGCTGCATGCCAGTGATTCTAACCTGCTGTTTTGACGTGCTGTCAAAAAAGCCCGGCAGAGCGACGGGCGTTTCGGAAGTGGCGCGGCGCCGCTGCTACGCGGCAGGGGAGAGTGAGACGCCGACACACGCCAGTGCAGCGCGTGCCGGGTTCTGGATCAGAACCAGTCTTCTTGCATGGTCAGGCAGGTGTCGTCACGACCTGCCAGCAGATCCAGCTCGTGATGGCAGCTCGGCACCTCCCAGGTCAGAAAGTAGCGAGCGGCTTGCAGCTTGCCGCGATAGAAGTCGACATCCGCCTCGTTGCCCTTCGCCAGCCCTTGTTCAGCGCGAATCGCCTGCTCCAGCCAGCGCCAGCCAATCACGGCGTGACCAAATACCTTAAGGTACAGGGCCGAATTGGCCAATGCCTGATTGATCTTGCCGGCCATCAGGTCGCCGAGCAGGGTCTGGGTGACCTCGGTCAGGCGTGCCAGGAGCTTTTCCAATGGCTGACGCAGTGCATCCAGTGAGCTGAATTTGCCCGCGCGCTTGCAAGTGCCCCGAATTAGCCCCAGCAACTGACGCAGGCCTGCGCCGCCGTTCTGCGTCAGCTTGCGTGCCAGCAGATCGAGCGACTGGATACCGTGAGTGCCCTCGTGAATCGGGTTGAGGCGATTGTCGCGGTAGTACTGTTCGACCGGGTATTCGCGCGTGTAACCGTGGCCGCCGAGAATCTGAATCGCCATCTCGTTGGCCTTGAGGCAGAACTCCGACGGCCAGGATTTGACGATTGGGGTGAGCAGGTCCAACAGCTCGTGGGCGTTCTTGCGCTCCTCCTCGGTCGCTGCGGTCTGCTCTTCGTCGACGATGCGCGCGGCATAGAGGCCGAGATCGAAGGCGCCTTCGACGTAGGCTTTCTGCGTCAGCAGCATGCGCTTGATGTCGGTGTGCTGGATGATCGGCACCTGCGCCGACGCCGGGTTCTTGCCGTCGGGCAGGCGGCCCTGTGGGCGCTCCCGGGCGTAGTTCAGCGAGTAAAGATAGCCGGCATAGCCGAGCATGATCGCGCCCATGCCGACCCCGATACGCGCGTCGTTCATCATCTGGAACATGTACGACAGGCCTTTGTGCGGCTCACCTACCAGATAGCCGACGCACTCCCCGTTGTCGCCAAAATTCAGCGCAGTCGAGGTCGTGCCGCGCCAGCCCATCTTATGGAACAGGCCGGCTAGGATCACGTCGTTGCGCTTGCCGACACTGCCGTCATCGTTGACCAGAAATTTGGGCACGATGAACAGGCTGATGCCTTTCACGCCAGGCGGGGCGTCTGGCAGCTTGGCCAGGACCATGTGCACGATGTTTTCCGACAGCGGATGATCACCGCCGGAAATGAAGATCTTGTTGCCCTTCAGGCGATAGGTGCCGTCACCGGCTGGCTCGGCGCGGGTGCGCAGGTCGGACAGAGAAGAGCCGGCGTGCGGCTCGGTCAGCGCCATGGTGCCGAAGAAGCGACCTTCGAGCATGGGCTGGAGGAAGCGTTGCTTCTGCTCGTCGCTGCCGAACACTTCGATCAGGTGCGAGGCGCCCATGGTCAGCATGGGGTAGGAGGAGGTGCCGATGTTGGCTGACTGGAAATGAGCGAAACAGGCACGTGACAGCAGATTGGGCAGCTGCATGCCGCCGTCGTCGAAGCTGCGCGACGCGTTGTGAAAACCGGCCTCGATGAACGCATCGACCGCGGGCTTCACTTCCGGGATCAGCACTGCTTCGCCGTCCTTGTAGATCGGCTCGTTCTCGTCGGCCTTGCGGTTGTGTGGGGCGAAGAGGTTCTCGGCAATGCTGCGGGCGGTGTCGATAGCCGCATCGAAGGTTTCGCGGCTGTGGTCGGCGAACCGCTCACGCTGGGTCAGGCCTTCTGCGTCCAGCACTTCGTAGAGTTCGAACGCCAGGTTACGTGGGCAGAGCAGAGTCTCGGGCATGGAAAATCCTCCGTTTACATGCGATCGAGTCTAAGGATCCGGCGAGACGGCTGCCTAGCACCATACATTCGGGTGATGGGTCGACACAGCAGCGTCTTTTGAGGCTTGCCCCGGCGAGCTCAGTGTGGCCTCGCGCAGAAATATTCGAGCAGTTGCGCCAGGTGACCGTCAGCGATTCCAGCATCGATCAGATGCTGTTCGGCGCGCGTCAGGTGCTCCTCGACGTGCTGGCGAGCAGCCTCTGGGCCGAGCAGCGCCACCACGGTGCTCTTGCCGGTGTCTTTGCCGGAATCCTTGCCGATCTGTTGAGGGCTGAGGCCATCGGCCAAGTCATCGAGCAGTTGGAAGGCCAGCCCAAGCTCGGTGGCAAATCCGTTGAGGTGACGTGTGCAGCTCGCGCTGGCATCGGCCAGCAGCGCTGCGGTCTCCACGGCAGCCGTAAACAGCGGGCAGGTCTTCAGGCGATTGGTGTGAGCGATGGCTTCCAGCGGCCTGGCGCGCTGCCCCTCACGCAGATCATGAAACTGGCCGCGAACCAGGCCCTGGGCCCCGGTAGCTTGGGCAAGCAGGCGCACCAGCTGATTACGTGTCGATGCGTCAATGTCAGCTGTCGAAGCGGCTATGCTGAATGCCTGGCTCAGCAGGGCAACCGAGCCGAGGACGGCGACGTCTTCTCCGAACTGGCGGTGAATGGTGGGCCGGCCACGGCGCAACTCGGCATTGTCCATGCACGGCATGTCATCAAGAAACAGTGAGGCGGCATGCACCATCTCTAGGGCGCAGGCCAGATCGAGCCCGGCGTCGGAGGGCGGCGAGTCCTGCTGCAGATCCTTGAGGGTCAATAGCAGCAGTAGGGGACGCACGCGCTTGCCCGGTGCGAGGGTGCCTTCGCGCATGGCGGTGGCAATCGCATCCTGCGGGGGCGCAAGCGGTAGCCACTGACTTAGCCGTTCGTCAACCTGTGCACGCAGCGTACTGACTGACCGTTCGAAGTCGTGGTGCGTGTCCGGCAAAGCGATGGCCATGACGACCTCCTGTATCGTTTTTCGTTAGATATCGTGACAATACCTGTACAGAGTGTATAAGTCTTGGCACTTTTAATGACCACTACCGTCCACATAAGGTCATCGAACGAGGCGCTGCATGACTAAAGAAACTATTGCGGAACGTAAGAACGACCATCTGGACATCGTTCTCGACGCGCGCCGCGCCTGTTCCAGTGTAGATCCTGGCTACGCTGCACTGACCTTCGAGCACTGTGCGGTTCCGGAGTTGCGTCTTGACGACATCGATATCCGCGCCTCGCTGTTCGGCCGTACGCTCTCTGCACCGCTGCTGATCAGCTCGATGACGGGCGGCGCGGCACGGGCCACGCAGATCAATCGGCACCTGGCCGAAGCGGCCGAGGCGCTCGGCATCGCGCTGGCGGTGGGCTCGCAACGAATCGCGCTGGAGACCGATGCCGATCAGGGGCTGACGCGGCAGTTGCGCCAGTTTGCGCCCTCGATTCCGTTGCTGGCCAATTTCGGGGCGGCCCAGCTGGTCGCCGGATACGGTCTGGACGAAGCGCAGCGCGCCGTGGACATGATTCAGGCCGATGCGCTGATCATTCACCTCAACCCTCTACAGGAAGCTGTACAGGTCGGCGGCGATCGCAATTGGCAAGGCGTGTACGCAGCGCTTGAAACGCTGGCCTTGCGCTTGCCGGTGCCACTGGTGGCCAAAGAGGTGGGCGCTGGCATTTCTCCGAGCGTTGCACAGCGATTGCTCGAGGCCGGGGTATCGGTGATCGACGTCGCCGGTGCCGGTGGCACCAGCTGGGCGGCGGTCGAGGCTGAGCGAACCCTGGATCCGCAGCAACGCGCCATTGCCAAGGCGTTTACGGGGTGGGGCATCCCCAGTGCGCAGGCGATTTCGAGCGTTCGCCGCGCCTGCCCTGGAGCACAGCTCATCGCATCAGGCGGCATCCGTGACGGCATCGATACAGCCAAGGCGATTCGTCTCGGCGCTAACCTGGTGGGCCAGGCTGCCGGCGTGCTGGACGCGGCGCTGATCGGGCCGGAAGCGGTGGTCGAGCATTTTCGGGTCTTGATCGAGCAGCTGCGCATCGCCTGCTTCTGCACCGGCTCGGCCAGCCTGGCTGAGCTGGCGAAGGCGCCGCTGCTGGCTCCGTTCGACCCGTCCAAATTGTGATGTATCGTCAGGATGGCCAGCCGGCCGGTTGGCGAGGTTCGTTTCAATGACTCACTACGCCGTGATAGCCCCCCCGTTTCATAGCCACCTACGGGCAATGGAGGCGGTCGCCACTGAACTGATGACGCGTGGGCATCGGGCGACCGTCGTCCAGCAGGCCGACGTTGCCCCGATGTTACGCGACCCTCGTTTGGGTTTTGCCCAGATTGGCACGCGCTCGCATCCGCCCGGCTCGCTCAAAGCGGTCATCGATCGTGCAGCGCGGCCCGGTGGGCCCTGGGGCATACGTCGGGTGATCGCCGATATGGCTTCGGCGACCGACATGTTCTGCCGAGAGGCGCCGGCCGTGATTCGAAGCATCGGTGCAGAGTGCATCATCGCGGACCAGATGGAGCCAGGCGGTGGACTCGTGGCCGAGCATCTCGGGCTGCCGTTCGTATCGGTCGCCTGTGCGTTGCCGGTCAATCGTGAGGCACTGGTGCCGCTGCCGGTCATGCCTTGGCGCTACCGCTCCACGCCCTGGGGCGAGCAGCTGAATCTGCACAGCAGTATCGTTTATGACCGCGCCATGCAGGCGCACGCGGATGTCATCTCGCGCCATGCGAATGCGTTCGGTCTACCGCCTCGCCAGCGCCTCGATGAGTGCATGTCGCCTCTGCTGCAGCTAAGCCAGACGACGCCCGCTTTCGATTTCCCCCGCACTGCGCTGCCTGAACATTTTCACGGTGTCGGCCCTCTGCGTTCGGCGTTGAGCGAAGAACCGCCGCTGAATATCCCGGTCGCTACCGGCAGGCCCTTCGTGTTTGCCTCGCTTGGCACCTTGCAGGGTGATCGCTTCGGCCTGTTCCAGCGAATAGCCGAGGCGTGTCGCGAACTCGATCTGCAACTGCTGATCGCCCACTGCGGGCGTCTCGGCGCAACGCACGAAAAACGATTGCTCAAAGCTGGCGCCAGCTGGGTCACCGATTTCGCGCCGCAGCGTGCGGTGCTGGCGCGCGCGGATGCTGTGATCACCCATGCGGGACTCAACACCGTGCTCGATGCGCTGGAGGCGGGCGTGCCGAGCCTGGCCCTGCCTATTGCCTTCGATCAGCCGGGCGTTGCCGCCCGTGTGGTTCATGCTGGCGTGGGGTTAAAACTCGATCCGCGCCTGGCCAGTCGGCGACGCATCGTGCAGGCGCTCCGGCAGCTGCTGCGTGAGCCCGGCTTTGCGCAGCGCGCTCGAGAGCTGGGCGATGAGGTACGTGCGGCTGGTGGGGCGCCCCGTGCGGCGCAGTTGATCGAGACGGTGCTCGAGGCCCAATCGCCAGCGCTGCGGAGGGTCGAACGTGGCTGATGCGGACCTGATTCTCGTTGGGGGTGGCCTGGCCAATGGACTGCTGGCCTTGCGCGTGCGCCAGGCGCGTCCGGATTTGCGGCTGCTCGTCATCGAACGGGGCGAAACCCTCGGCGGCAACCATACCTGGTCCTTTCACGAACATGATCTGACGTCCGCGCAGCAGGGCTGGCTGGAGCCACTGGTGGGTAATCGCTGGCCCGGCTACGAAGTGCAGTTTCCAAGTCTCGAACGGCGGCTGGGCAGTGGCTACGCCAGCATTTTTTCCAGTCGCTTTCATCGGCTGTTGATGTCGGAACTCGCCGACGGTGTGCGTCTGAACACGCGCGTCACCCATGTGGAGCCGCAAAAGGTGCGGCTGGCATGCGGTCAGGAATTGCGGGCGGGCGCTGTGATCGATGGGCGAGGGGTCCGCCATACTGCTCAGCTGGCCCTCGGTTTCCAGAAATTTCTGGGCCAGGAGTTACGACTGCAAGAACCCCACGGCTTGCAGGAACCGATCATCATGGACGCGAGCGTCGCGCAGCAGGATGGCTATCGGTTCGTCTATGTATTGCCGCTCAGCGCTGACACCCTGCTGATTGAAGACACCTATTACGCGGATGGCGATGCCGTTGCGCCGGACACCCTGCGCGCCAACATCGGACGCTATGCCGAGTCGCACGGGTGGCGTGTCGCCGAGACGATTCGTGAAGAGCAGGGCGTGCTGCCCATCGTGCTTTCCGGAGATCTGCCGGCATTCTGGAGCGAGGCCCGCGGCGTGCCTCAGACGGGGCTCTCGGCCGCCTTGTTTCATCCCACCACGGGCTATTCGCTGCCTGATGCGGTGCGCCTGGCGGACCACCTGATCGCGTTGGACCGTTGGGACGCTGACAACTTGTTCGCGGCGATTCGCGACTATTCGATGTTGCAGTGGCGCCAGCGCGGATTCTTTCGACTGCTCAACCGGATGCTGTTCATGGCCGGGCCGGCAGATTGCCGCTGGGCCGTGATGCAGCGTTTCTACCGTTTGCGAGAACCGCTTATCCAGCGTTTCTATGCGGCCAATCTGACGACCTGGGACCGCTTGCGCATCGTCTCGGGCAAACCTCCCGTACCGGTGGGTGAAGCGCTTCGGGCGCTGGCCGCCGGCAATCTGCATCACAAGGACATACGATGAACGAGGCAACTGGCGTTGTGAAACGGGCCGTGGTGATTGGTGCCGGTTTCGGCGGGCTGGCGCTGGCGATTCGACTGCAACGCGCCGGCATCCAGACCACCGTGCTGGAGAAGCGCGACAAGCCGGGCGGCCGTGCATACGTCTATCACGATCAGGGCTTTACCTTCGATGCGGGTCCGACGGTGATCACCGATCCGCCTGCGCTGGACGAGCTATTTACCGGTGCCGGCAAGCGCATGGCCGATTATGTCGAGTTGCTACCGGTCAGCCCCTTCTATCGGCTGTGCTGGGAAGACGGCTACAGCTTTGACTACGTTAACGACCAGGCCGCGCTGGACCGGCAGATTCATGCACTGAATCCAAAGGACGTCGCAGGCTATCAGCGTTTTCTGGCCTATTCCCGGGCGGTATACGAGGAAGGTTACGTCAAGCTTGGCACCGTGCCTTTCCTGTCGTTTCGCAGCATGATCGGTGTCGCCCCGCAGCTGGCCAAACTGCAGGCCTGGCGCAATGTGTACAGCATGGTGTCGAGCTTCGTGGAGAACGAGCGGCTGCGCCAGGCCTTGTCGTTCCATTCATTGCTGGTGGGCGGCAACCCCTTCGAAACCTCGTCGATCTATGCGTTGATCCATGCGCTCGAACGCCAGGGTGGCGTCTGGTTTCCGCGTGGCGGCACGGGTGCGCTGGTGCAGGGCATGGTCAGGCTGTTCGAAGACCTGGGTGGCAAGCTGGAGCTGAACGCGGAAGTCGCCCGCATCGAGCTTGCCGAGGGCAAGGCGAGCGCGGTGATCACAGCCGACGGGCGCCGTTTCGACACCGATGCGGTGGCCTCCAATGCCGATGTGGTGAACACCTACAAGCAGCTGCTCGGCCATGAGCAGCGCGGTCGTGACGAGGCCAAGCGGCTCTCCGGCAAGCGCTTTTCCATGTCGTTGTTCGTCGTTCACTTCGGCTTGAAACGTCGCCATGAGCACTTGCAGCATCATACGGTCTGCTTCGGGCCCCGCTACCGCGAGCTGATCGATGAAATCTTCAAGCGTGACACCCTCGCCGATGATTTCTCGCTGTATCTGCATGCGCCTTGCGTCACTGACCCATCGCTAGCGCCGGAAGGCTGCGCCAGCCACTACGTGTTGGCGCCGGTGCCGCATCTGGGCACGGCGGACATCGATTGGGCGGAGGAGGGCCCGAAGTACCGTGACCGCATTTTCGAGTACCTCGAGCGCCACTACATTCCAGGGTTGCGCGAGGATCTGGTGACTCATCGGATCTTTACGCCGCATGATTTTCGCGACGAGCTCAACGCCCACCTCGGCTCTGCGTTTTCACTGGAGCCAATCCTCACCCAGAGTGCCTGGTTCCGCACGCACAACCGCGATGATGTGATTCCCAACCTCTACATCGTCGGTGCCGGCACGCATCCCGGTGCGGGCGTGCCCGGCGTCGTCGGTTCGGCCAAGGCTACGGCTGGCTTGATGCTGGAAGACTTCATGTCGAAGGAGCAGGCCGGATGAACGATCAGGTCATCGATCACTCGACGCAGGCGATCAATGTCGGCTCCAAGAGCTTCGCGGCGGCGGCGAAGCTCTTTGACGAGCGCACCCGGCAAAGCGCGGTGATGCTCTATGCCTGGTGTCGTCACTGCGATGACGTGATCGACGGCCAGACCCTCGGACACGGTCAGGTGGAAGGTGACCGCTCCACGGGCGAAGCGCGCCTCGCCGAGCTGGTGGACCTGACCGAGCGCGCCTATGCCGGCGAGCCGATGAGCGATCCGGCCTTCGCTGCCTTTCAGCAGGTCATTCAGCGCCATCAGATACCGAGAGACTACCCGTTGGAGCATCTGGCGGGCTTTCGCATGGATGTGCAGGACTACCGCTACCAGACGCTCGATGACACGCTGCTGTACTGCTATCGGGTCGCCGGGGTGGTGGGCCTGATGATGGCGAAGGTGATGGGCGCCGAAGCGGAGGCGACGCTGGATCGTGCCTGCGATCTGGGGCTGGCGTTTCAGCTGACCAATATCGCCCGGGACATCGTCGAGGACGCAGCGATCGGACGCGTCTATCTCCCGGCCGACTGGCTCGCGGAGCTCGGAATCAAGGCTGATGAGATAGGCATGCCACACAACAGGCCTGCGCTGGCACTGTTGGCAGCCCGGCTGGTCGATCTGGCCGAGCCTTATTACCTGTCGGCCTCGCAGGGTTTGCGAGATCTGCCACTGCGCTCGGCCTGGTCCATCGCCACGGCCCATGGTGTTTACCGGCAGATCGGCGTCGAGGTAAAAGCGCGGGGGGCGGCGGCCTGGGATACGCGTGTCTCGACGAGTAGCGCACAGAAACTGCAATTTTTACTCGGTGGGGGCGTGCTGGCCCTGGCCTCCCGGCGTATGCAGCTCACGCCGCGTCCTGATTCGCTCTGGAAACGTCCTCGCTAGCGCTCGCCTTGCGCAGTGGTCCGTCGTGCAGCTCGCGCAGCTGCTGCTTGAGTACCGGCAGCGGCGGCGCATAGAGGAACCCGAAGGACACGCAGCGCTCCTTCCCTTCGACCGCATGATGCAGGCGGTGCGCCTGGTAGAGGCGCTTGAGGTAGCCGTTGCGCGGAACGTAGCGCAACGGCCAGCGATGGTGCACCAGCCCGTCGTGTGCAACGAAATACAGGAAGCCATAGGCCGTCATGCCAGCGCCGACCCATTCCAGTGGCCCATAGCCCGCCGTACCCAGGGCAATCAGCAGGATCGCTACCCCGGCAAATACCACCGCATACAGATCGTTCTTCTCGAACCAGCCGGTACGCGGCTCATGGTGGGACTTGTGCCAACCCCAGCCCCAGCCATGCATCACGTATTTGTGCGCCCACCAGGCGAACAGCTCCATGCCGGCCAGGGTAGCGAGAAATACCAGTGTATTAGTCAGCACGGTCATATCCGATCCGCTCATTTGCAGGTCGCGCCAGTTTACGCGCTACGCCGGCGCAATGGACCCAGCACCGACGCCTGGCGCTACAACTTTGTCGCCTAACCTTTCCAGCCGGCGGCCAGGGCTTCGGTCAGCCGTGCTGCCGGTATCGGCTGGCAACCGCTGACATTCTGTCCGGCCCAAAGCGGTGAGAAATCATCGATGCCCTGGGGCTCCGCTGCCGCACGCAAGCTGCCGATCGCATTGCCAGCCAGCGGAAACGCTGGCACGGCGTCTGGCCGAGCGCCCAGCTCCCGAATGAGGCGATTGACGATGCCGCGTGCTGGCCGTCCAGAGAACAGGGTGGTCAGTACGGTGTGTTCGGCAGAGGCGCTCTGCAAGGCCTGGCGATGCAGCTGGCTGGCACGGCTTTCGTCGCATAGCAGGTAGGCGGTGCCGACCTGCACACCCGCTGCGCCAAGCGCCTGAGCGGCAGCTACGCAGCGGGCATCGGCAATCCCGCCGGCGGCGATCACGGGCACGTCCAGTGCGGCCACCAGCTGCGGCAACAAGGCAAAGGTGCCGACCTGGCCGTTTATGTCCTCGCTGAGAAACATGCCGCGGTGACCACCGGCTTCGATGCCCTGGGCAATCACCGCATCAACGCCGTGCGCCTGTAGCCAGCGGCCTTCTTCCAGCGTCGTGGCGCTGGAGAGGATCTTCGCGCCGGTCGCTTTGACCCTTTGCAGCAGGTCCGGCGCAGGCAGGCCGAAATGAAAGCTGACAATCGGCGGACGGTGTCGCTCCACTACCTCAGCCATCGCGGCATCGAACGGCTTGCGGGTCGCGCCACCTGAAATGCTCGCCGGGTCGATTTCGAGTTCTTCCAGGTAAGGCGCCAGTGTTTCCAGCCAGGCCTCGGTTCGTGCTGCGTCATCGGTGGGCGTCTGATGGCAGAAGAAGTTGACATTGTAGGGCTTGCGCGTAAGCGCCGCGATGGCCGTCAGTTCAGCATCAAGCGTCTCGGCATTGAGCATGCCGGCAGGAATCGAACCCAGTCCGCCGACCTCGGATACCTCGGCAGCGAGCACGTGGTTCTGTGAGCCTGCCATCGGGGCCTGGATCACCGGCAGGCTGACCTGCAAAAGGGTGCGGATATCCATCGAAAACTTCTTATCGGCTGGGCAGAGCTGCAAACTGTACCAGCCGTTTGTCTCGGATTTGTACCTGAAGGTGTGGTGCGCCTCGCCACCCCGTGCGAATCGCCGCGTGGCGCAGTTAGACTGTGCGCACTTCAGGAGTGCCCGATGAACTACCGCCACGCTTTCCACGCCGGCAATCACGCCGACGTCTTCAAACACCTCGTATTGTCCCGTCTGTTCGCCATGCTGGCGCGCAAGGAGGCGCCGTTCGCCTATCTCGACAGCCATGCTGGCGTCGGCCTGTATGACCTGGCGGGTGATCAGGCCAGTCGAACCGGCGAATGGCTCCAGGGCATCTCACGACTGTGGCAGGCGGAGGACGTGCCGGCGATGGCGCAGGGGTATCTGGACGTGATTCGTGCGCTCAATCCTGACGGCACGCTGCGTTACTACCCCGGCTCACCCGAGCTGGCGCGCCAGTTGACGCGTCCGCAGGATCGTCTGCAGCTCAATGAGAAACACCCCGAAGACGGTCGCCTGCTGAAAGACAACATGGCCGGCGACCGCCGCGTAGCGGTGCACCTGGGCGAAGGATGGCACGTGCCGCGCGCCTTGATGCCGGCCGCCGAAAAACGCGTCGTCCTGCTGGTCGACCCGCCGTTTGAAAAGGCCGACGAGTTGAGCCGTTGCGTGCAGGCCCTTGGCGAGGCGCTGGGGCGGATGCGTCAGACCATCGGCGTGATCTGGTATCCGATCAAGGATGAGCGTCAGCTCAAGCGGTTCTATCAGGACCTGTCACGCAGCGAGGCACCCAAGCTGCTGCGCGCCGAGCTGTTCGTCCATCCGACCGACGAGGCGCTGCGGCTGAACGGCTCCGGTCTTGCCATCAGCAATCCGCCGTGGGGGCTCGAAGAGGAACTGAGAGAGCTGCTGCCCTGGCTGGCTAAGCTGCTCGGTCAGAGCGAGGGCGGCTGGAGGCTCGATTGGCTGGTGGAAGAAAAGTAACGGCAAAGCGGGCCCGGCTGGGCTGCGCTTCGGCGAGATCGACATCCGAGCGGCGCGCCTCGCCTTTGGTAGGAGCGAGCTTGCTCGCGATCAGAGGCCGGTCGAGGCTGGGAGTAGGGTCGTCCGGATCGCCAGCAAGCTGGCTCCTACAGGTAGGGTGGATGTCGCTTCTTACATCACCGTGACCTACGCTCAGCTGATCGGTAGCGCGTGCTCCGTCCCTCAAGTTAGAACAGCTTCAGCGGCTCTTCCTGCAGCGCCGAGATCTGTTCACGCAAGATCAGTACCTGATCTCCCCAGTAGCGCTCGCTCCCAAACCACGGAAAGCTCATCGGGAAGGCCGGATCATCCCAGCGACGAGCCAGCCAGGCGCTGTAGTGGATCAGCCTTAGTGCGCGCAGGGCTTCGATCAAGGGAAGTTCGCGCGGCGCGAAGTCGTGGAACTCGTTATAGCCGTCCACCAGTTCGGATAACTGTCCGAGTCGTTCGTGACGCTCACCGGCCAGCATCATCCAGATGTCTTGCACCGACGGGCCCATGCGGCAGTCATCCAGATCGACCAGGTGAAACGCATCGTCACGGGCGAGGATGTTGCCGGGGTGGCAGTCGCCATGCAGGCGTATCGGCTGGTAATCGGTACGGGCGAAAACATCATCGACGCGCTTCAGCAGGTCGCGCGCCACCGACTCGTAGGCGGGCAGCAGGCTCTTCGGCACGAAGTCGCCTTCTAGCAGCGTCTGCAATGATTCGTGGCCGAAATGCTGCGCATCGAGTGTTTCCCGATGTTCGAAGGGTCGGCTAGCGCTGACCGCGTGCATGCGGCCCAGCAACTGGCCGAGCCGATAGAGCTGATCAAGATTGCCCGGCTCCGGTGCGCGCCCGCCTTTGCGTGGAAAGAGCGCAAAGCGGAAACCGGCATGTTCGAAAAGCGTTTTACCCTCGCGCTCGATTGGCGCCACAACCGGGATCTCCCGGTCGGCCAGTTCCTTGGAGAACTGGTGCTCTTCGAGTATGGATTCGTTGCTCCAGCGGCCCGGGCGGTAGAACTTCGCCACGATTGGCGTCTCGTCCTCGATGCCAACCTGATAAACGCGGTTTTCGTAGCTGTTGAGGGCCAGTACGCGAGCATCGCTAAGGAAGCCGGTACTTTCCACCGCGTCGAGCACAAGGTCAGGCGTAAGTGTGTCGAAGGGGTGGCTCATGGGCAGCTCCGTGGACGGGCAGTCAGTGTATTGCACTGGTGGGTTTACACAACCTTGCCGTCTCCAGCTAGTCACCGGGCTTTGGCGTACGTGCCAGGCAATAGACATCCACGCGTGTGGCGCCGGCCCGTTTGAGCAGGCGGGCCAGTGCTTCGGCCGTGGCGCCGGTGGTGAGCACATCGTCAATGATCGCCACGTGACGGCCCGTCAGGCTGCGTTCGTCAGCCAGGGCGAACGCCTGACGCAGGTTTCGCCGTCGACCGGCCGCGTCGAGTTCCTGCTGCGACTGGGTGTCCTGAACGCGATGCAGCCGCTTCGTATCGACCGGGATCGCCAGTGCCGCGCTCAGCCAGTCGGCCAGCATCTGGGCCTGATTGAAACCGCGCTGGCGCAGCCGTTTGCGAGCCAGCGGCACCGGCAACAAGGCTTCGGGACGTGGCAGGCCTTCGTCGAACGCGTGTTGCAGGTGGCGTGACAGCTGCTCCGCCAGGAGTCGGCCGAGCGGCCACTGCGCTTGGTGTTTGAAACGGCTGATGAGGCTATCCACGGGAAAAGCAAAGCGCCACGGTACGGTCACCTGATCGAACGCGGGCGGCCGCTTGAGGCACTCTCCGCAGATCAGGCCGGACGCCGGCAGCGGCAGGGCGCATAGGGTGCAATGGCCGCTCAGCCAGGGCAGCTCGGCCTCGCAGGCGCCGCACATCGATTGACCGGTTTCGCACCGCTCATCGCAAAGCGAACAGTAGTGTTCAATTTCTAACCACTTGTAAACCATGATTCCTTTCCTGGTTGACAGCGATCCCGCCTTGGCTAACCATTTCGCATCCGTGCCAGGCCGCCGAGCCGCTATTAATTACAAGGATCACTCATGAGCGCCACTGCCGCTTCCGTTACCCGTCACGACTGGAGCCTCGCCGAAGTCAAGGCGCTCTTCGAGCAACCCTTCAATGACCTGATCTTCCAGGCTCAGGGCGTGCACCGCCAGCATTTCAATGCCAACCGTGTCCAGGTTTCGACGTTGTTGTCGATCAAGACCGGCGCTTGCCCGGAAGATTGCAAGTACTGCCCGCAATCAGGCCACTACAACACCGGCCTCGATAAAGAAAAGCTGATGGAAGTGCAAAAGGTGCTGGAAGCTGCGGCTGAAGCCAAGGCCATCGGCTCGACGCGCTTCTGCATGGGCGCCGCCTGGAAGCATCCATCCGCCAAGGACATGCCCTATGTTCTGAAGATGGTCGAAGGCGTGAAAGCCATGGGCCTGGAAACCTGCATGACCCTCGGCAAGCTCGATCAGGAGCAGACCCAGGCACTGGCGGCGGCGGGGCTGGACTACTACAACCACAACCTCGATACGTCGCCGGAGTTCTACGGCAACATCATCACCACCCGCACCTACGCCGACCGGCTGGAAACGCTGAGCTACGTGCGCGACGCGGGGATGAAAATCTGCTCCGGTGGCATCCTCGGCATGGGCGAATCGCTGAACGACCGCGCCGGCCTGCTGATTCAGCTGGCCAATCTGCCCGAGCATCCGGAGTCGGTGCCGATCAACATGCTGGTCAAGGTCAAGGGCACGCCGCTGGCCGAGGAGCAGGACGTCGACCCCTTCGACTTTATCCGTATGCTCGCCGTGGCACGCATCATGATGCCGAAATCCCACGTGCGGCTGTCTGCCGGCCGCGAGCAGATGAACGAGCAGATGCAAGCCCTGGCTTTCCTGGCGGGCGCCAACTCGATCTTCTATGGCGAAAAACTGCTGACCACCGGCAACCCGCAGGCCGACAAGGACATGCTGCTGTTCAAGCGCCTGGGCATTCAGCCGGAAGCGCGCGAAGAGCATGACGATGAAGTGCATCAGGCGGCCATCGAGCAGGCTCTGGTCGAGCAGCGCGACAGCAAGCTGTTCTACGACGCCGCGTCGGCCTGATTAGCGTCGACGAGTAGTACGACCCCTGTAGCCGCGAAGCTCCTGCGGCTACGGTTCGCCAGCCTACAAAAGCCCTTCTGCCATGCCGTTCGATCTCGCTTCCCGTCTCGCCGAGCGCCGTGCCGCGCACCTCTACCGTCAGCGTCCATTGCTGGAGAGCCCTCAGCAACCGGAGGTCATGGTCGATGGCGAGGCGCTGCTGGCGTTCTGTTCCAATGACTATCTGGGGCTAGCCGGCCACCCTGACGTGATCCGTGCCATGCAACAGGGCGCCGAACGCTGGGGGGTAGGCGGTGGTGCATCGCATCTGGTCATGGGGCACAGCACGCCGCATCACCAGCTTGAAGAGGCACTGGCTGAGTTCACCGGCAGGCCACGCGCCCTGCTGTTCTCCACAGGCTACATGGCCAATCTCGCTGCCGTGACCGCGCTCGTGGGACAGGGCGATACGGTGCTGGAAGACCGGATCAATCACGCCTCCCTGCTCGATGCCGGTCTGCTCAGCGGCGCTCGCTTCTCACGTTACCTGCACAACGATCAAGGCAGTCTGGCCAAACGCCTGGAGAAGGCAACCGGCAATACGCTGGTGGTTACCGATGGCGTGTTCAGCATGGACGGGGACCTGGCGGACCTCCCGGCCCTCTGCGCCACCGCGAAGGCGCGCAATGCCTGGGTGATGGTCGACGACGCCCACGGCTTCGGGCCGCTGGGTATCAACGGCGGCGGCATTGTCGAGCATTTCGGTCTGGGCATCGATGACGTGCAGGTCTTGGTCGGCACGCTCGGCAAGGCCTTCGGCACCGCTGGTGCCTTCGTTGCAGGCAGCGAGGAGTTGATCGAAACGCTGATCCAGTTCGCCCGGCCTTACATCTATACGACCAGCCAGCCTCCCGCTGTCGCCTGCGCCACCCTCAAGAGCCTGGAGCTGCTGCGCACCGAGGGGTGGCGCCGAGATCATCTGAACCGGCTGATCACGCGTTTCCGCCAGGGTGCGAGCGAGATCGGTCTCACGCTGATGGACAGCCCGACGCCGATCCAGCCAATTCTGGTCGGCAGCAGCGAGCGCGCCCTGAAACTCTCTTCAGCGCTGCGTGAGCGTGGAATTCTGGTCGGCGCCATACGCCCTCCGACCGTGCCGGCCGGCAGTGCGCGGCTGCGGGTGACGTTCAGTGCGTCGCATAGCGAAGCGCAGGTGGAACGACTGCTGGATATCCTGGCCGAATGCTGGAATCGAATGGCCGAGGAGCCTGAAGCGGATGCGTGATCAGCTGATTTTGCTGCCTGGATGGGCGTTTGGCCCGGCTGCGTTGCAGCCTCTATGCGAGGCGCTGACAGAGCTTGCGCCCGAGCTCGACGTGGTCATCGAGCCCTTGCCTGACCTTGCCGAGGCCGATGCCTGGCTCGACGAACTGGATCGCCGTTTGCCCGATAACTGCTGGCTGGCCGGATGGTCGCTGGGCGGTATGCTGGCGTCCCAGCTCGCCGCTCGGCGGCAGGAGACCTGCCGTGGGCTGATCACGATCGCCAGCAATCCCTGCTTCCGCGCTCGGCCACAATGGCCCGAAGCCATGGCGCCGGATATTTTCGATGCCTTCCATGAGGCTTTCCGGCTGGATCCCGACGAAACGTTGAAACGCTTCCGTCTGCTCTGCAGCCGCGGCGGCTACGATCCTCGCACGCTAGCCCGCCAGCTGGAGGTCAGCCAGTCCGTTTCGGCTCCGGCCGTGCTCCAGGCCGGCTTGCGGTTACTCGCCGAACTGGACGTGCGCAGCGCGCTGCATGGTTATTTCGGGCCGCAACTGCACCTGTTTGCCGGTGGCGACGCGCTGGTGCCATCGACGGCCTGTGATGCGCTGCGGCGCTGGATGCCCGGTATTGAAGCCGAGCTGATCGCCTCTACAAGCCACGCCCTGCCGCTGGAGCGGCCGGATGACGTAGCAGCAACCATAGCGGACTTCATCAAGGGCAAGACGGAGTGACGGATGCGGCCATGGCACTGAAGCTGGATAAGGGAAGCGCCCTGCCTGACAAACGTCAGGTGGCCGCGTCGTTTTCTCGTGCGGCAACCAGTTATGACGCCGTGGCCGAGCTGCAGCGAAGGGTCGGCAATGCGCTTATCCAACGGCTGCCCCTCGCGCCTCCTCCCGCGCGCTGGATGGATCTGGGCTGCGGCACCGGTTATTTTTCGCGCATCCTGGCGAGCGATTACCCAACTGGTGAAGGCGTCGCGCTTGATATTGCCGAAGGTATGTTGCGCCATGCCCGGCCTCAGGGCGGCGCGAGCCGTTTCATCGCGGGCGATGCCGAATGCTTGCCATTGCGCGATGCGTCGGTGGATCTGATTTTTTCCAGCCTGGCGCTGCAGTGGTGTGAGGATTTTCCCTCCGTGCTGAGAGAGGCGAAGCGGGTTCTGCGTCCTGGCGGCGTGTTCGCTTTTAGCAGTCTATGCAGCGGCACGCTGCAGGAGCTGCGAGACAGTTGGCAGGCGGTGGACGGTTTCGCCCATGTGAATCGCTTTCGTCCCTTTGACGCCTATCAGCAACACTGCGCCGCCAGTGGCTTGCGGCTGGAGCGCCTGGAGGTCGAACCCCAGGTGCTGCACTTCGCCGAGCTACGGCAGCTGACGGGTGAGCTCAAGGCGCTCGGGGCACACAATCTGAACCCTGGCCGTCCGGGCGGGCTTACAGGTCGTGCACGCATTCGCGCGCTGATCGAAGCCTATGAGCGCTTCCGCACGCCGAACGGACTCCCAGCGACCTACCAGGTGGTGTACGGCGTGTTGCGCAAGGAAGTGAAATGACCGCGGCTTATTTCGTCACCGGCACGGACACCGAAGTCGGCAAAACCACCATTGCGGCCGGGCTCCTGCATGCCGCGCGGCTGGCCGGGCTCAGTACGGCGGCGGCCAAGCCTGTGGCGTCCGGTTGCGAGAACACGGCCGAAGGCCTGCGCAATAGCGACGCGTTGGCGCTGCTTGGGGAGTGCACCCTGCCGCTGCATTATGACCAGGTCAATCCGTTGGCCTTCGAGCCGGCAGTCGCTCCGCATCTGGCCGCGCGCGAAGCCGGTATCGCATTGACGGTCGCAGCGCTGGCCAAGCCAGTGCGTGACGTGCTGGCGTTGCAGGCACAGTTCTCGCTGGTGGAGGGCGCAGGTGGCTGGCGCGTGCCGCTGGCTGGAGACGAAACGCTTTCCGATCTCGCCATACAGCTCGGCCTGCCGGTGATCCTGGTCGTCGGCGTGCGTCTTGGCTGCATCAACCATGCATTGCTCAGCGTTGAGGCAATAGAGCGCGACGGGTTGAGAGTGGCCGGCTGGGTCGCCAATATCGTCGATCCTGCGACCTCACGGTTGCAGGAAAACCTCGAGACGTTAGATCAGCGGATCAATGCGCCATGCCTCGGTCGAGTGCCACGCCTGCCGACCGCAGCACCGGTCGAGGTAGCACGCTACCTCGACCTTGCGCACCTTGAGGTGCTGACGCTCAAGGCTTGAAGACGGCCCGCATGCACTGTTCGGTCTTGTGCTTGAAAAGCTTGTAGCCCTCGGGGGACTGCTCCAGATCCATCGGGTGCGTCAGTAGATAGGACGGGTCCATCTCGCCATCGAGGATGTGCTGGAAGATGCGCTCGGCGTAGCGTTGCCCCGGCTGCTGCCCTGAACGTAGCGTCAAGGCCTTGTTGACGATGGCGCCCATCGGGAATTTGTCCATCAGGCCGCCATAGACTCCCAGCACCGACACGGTACCGGCCTTGCGGCATGAATGAATGGCCTGGCGCAGCGCGACGCCGCGTTCGGTATGCAGCCGCAGTTGTTGCTTGACCTTGTCATAGGCATGTTCGATGCCGGTGCCGTGCGCTTCCATGCCGACCGCGTCAATGCAGCGATCCGGGCCGCGCCCGCCCGTTAGTTCGAGCAGCGCTTCGTGTACGTCCGTGGTTTCGTAGTTGATGGTGATAGCACCTGCTTTCTCTGCGGCCAGTGCCAGGCGGTCGGGGAAACGGTCGATGGCAATGACACGCTCGGCGCCCATCAGATAGGCGCTGCGAATGGCCATCTGGCCGACCCCACCGCAGCCCCAGACCGCAACGGTATCTCCGCGCTGAATGTCGGCCTGATCTGCACCGAAATAGCCCGTCGGCACCGCGTCGGATACGAACACCGCCTGCTCATCGCTCACGCCTTCCGGCACTTTGAACAGATTGACTTCAGCGTAGGGCACTCGAATGTAGGTGGCGTGGCTGCCGGCATAGCCACCGAACGCATGGCTGTACCCGAAGATGCCGGAGCAGGTGTAGCCATAGGCAATTTCGGTTTCGGGGCTGTTTGGGTTGCTGTTGTCACAGCAGTTGAAATCTTTCGCCTTGCAGTGGCTGCATTCGCCACAGCCAATAATGGAAATCGCAATGACGCGATCACCTTTGCTGAAGCGGGTAACGGCGGAGCCGGTTTCGACCACCTCGCCAAGAAACTCATGGCCGAGGATGTCCCCGGGGTGCATGGTCGGTACATAGCCGTCGACAAGGTGCAGATCGGAGCCGCAGACCGAGGACATGATCACCTTCAGGATCACGTCCTTGGGGTTGACGATTTCCGGGTCCGGTACCGTGTCGACTTGCAGCATGTTGGGGCCTTGCCAGGTCAGTGCGCGCATTATCGAGCCTCCCCTGTTGCGGCGATGCCGGTGTGCTTGTCGAGGGGCTCCCGGTTCATCTGGCCGGTCGAGATTTCGCCGGTTTCCATCAGCTGCTTGAAGCGCCGCAAGTCCTGTTCGGCTTTGAAACCGCTGAACTTGCTGACGCCGCGCGCCAGCGCATACCCCAATTGCCCACCAGGCACTTCGTGCGCGACCACTGCCTGTATCTCGGTACCGCTGCCGTTGGGTGCATCGCGAAAGGTCACCCAGCCCAGGTTGCGTACTGGTGCGTTGGGTTCGGACATCCATGCCAGGCGCTCGCCTGGAATGTCCTCGGTGACATAGGTGTCCCACTCGATGCTCGTGTTCATCATCGGCACCCGGGCGACCCAGTGTGCATGGTGGTCGTCACGGGTCTCGACGCGCTCGATGAACTCCATGAAGGTCGGCATGTTGCTGAAGTCGCGCCAGTAGCGATAGATCTCATCGCGTGGCCGGTTGACCGTGATGCTTTTCGACAAGGCACGGGCGCGGCCCCAGCTCTGCTCCTCCGCCAGCTGGCTTTCGTATGCGGTGGGCGACAGGGCGCGCTTGGCGTTGCACTGGCCTGAACCGCCCCGTGCGATCGCCATTCCCCCCGCGGCGAGCTCCAGCAAACCGAAGACTCCCCCTTTGCGGAGACCTCGCGCCACCAGCCAGCCACCCAGGAACCCGGATACCAGGCGTTCGACGCTGTGGAGATTGGGCTCGCCGGCCCGGTCTTGAGCGTTGCGTGTGGCGAGAAGGGGCGGCTGCGACGGGGTCATGGTTGTCTCCGAAGTGATTGCTGTCGAATAGCTGACTGCCTCTGCTTCTCCACCGTTCCAGCTCTTTTTGCCCCGCCGATGAACGTGATCATGTCCGGTAATAAAGACGTTCTGCTTATAGCGACGTGGTAGTGGCGTCAGCGGAACGGCTCTGCTTCAATGATAGCTATATGATTTCGGTGAGGTTGACCCATGCAAATCAGCAGCCTTCTTTCAGCGGCGTCGGGACATATCAAGCCGGACAGCAGCGAGTGGACCAGGCCAGCTCCGCCGTCGCTGGGGGTACTTTGCCTGCCGCCGAAAACTCTCAAGCCTTGGCCGATACGGTCGAGCTGACCGAACAGCTGGTGCAGATGAAAGTCGGCGAGCATCAAGCCAAAGCTGGGGCCCGCATTCTGCAAAGTGCTGATGAAGTGCTCGGCACGCTGATCAATACCAAAGCCTGATCTGCATCGGCCTGCATGGCCGGCGGCCTTGCCCGTTTCAGGGCTACCTTTCCTTTTCTAATAACACCGAGATGCCGACGAACGGCGTCATGGACGCTGCTTGACATCGATCAGGCCTAAACGTATGTTTCAAACGCCTGTTTGACCTACCGCTGTGATGCCGGATGGTCCAATCAAATCAAGCGTGGCTGGTCTGCCAGTCACCTGAATCAAGAACCCACCGCTGAGGTTTACGCTATGCCTGACTACAAGGCCCCCTTGCGCGATATCCGCTTTGTACGTGATGAACTGCTCGGCTACGAAGCGCACTATCAAAGCCTTCCGGGTTGTGAAGACGCCACCCCGGACATGGTCAACGCCATCCTCGACGAAGGCGCCAAGTTCTGTGAGCAGGTGATTGCCCCCCTCAACCGCGTGGGCGACATCGAAGGTTGCACCTGGAGCGAAAGCGGCGTGAAGACGCCGACCGGCTTCAAAGAGGCCTACCAGCAGTTCGTCGAAGGCGGCTGGCCGAGCCTGGCCCATGACGTCGAGCACGGCGGTCAGGGCCTGCCAGAATCACTGGGCCTGGCCATCAGCGAAATGATCGGTGAAGCCAACTGGTCCTGGGGCATGTACCCCGGCCTGTCCCATGGCGCTATGAACACCCTGCATGAGCACGGCACGCCCGAGCAGCAGCAGGCCTATCTGACCAAGCTGGTTTCCGGTGAGTGGACCGGCACCATGTGCCTGACCGAGCCGCATTGCGGTACCGACCTGGGCATGCTGCGCACCAAGGCCGAGCCTCAGGCCGATGGCAGCTACAAGGTATCCGGCACGAAGATCTTCATTTCCGCCGGTGAGCACGACATGGCCGACAACATCGTCCATATCGTTCTGGCTCGTCTGCCCGATGCGCCGGCTGGAACCAAGGGCATCTCCCTGTTCATCGTGCCGAAGTTCCTGCCGAACGCCGAAGGCGGCGTGGGCGAGCGCAATGGCGTGTCCTGCGGTTCTCTGGAACACAAGATGGGCATCCACGGCAACGCCACCTGCGTGATGAACTTCGACGGCGCCACCGGTTTCCTGATCGGCCCGCCGAACAAGGGCTTGAACTGCATGTTCACCTTCATGAACACGGCGCGCCTGGGTACTGCGCTGCAGGGCCTGGCTCACGCCGAAATCGGCTTCCAGGGCGGCATCAAGTATGCGCGTGAGCGTCTGCAGATGCGTTCGCTGACAGGCCCGAAAGCGCCGGAAAAAGCGGCTGACCCGATCATCGTGCATCCGGACGTGCGCCGTATGTTGCTGACCATGAAGGCCTTTGCCGAAGGCAACCGGGCGATGATGTATTTCGCCGCCAAGCAGGTCGACATCGTTCAGCGCAGCAAGGATGAATCCGAGCGCAAAGCCGCCGACGCGATGCTGGCGTTCCTGACTCCGATCGCCAAGGCGTTCATGACCGAAGTTGGATTCGAAGCGGCCAATCACGGCGTTCAGATCTATGGCGGCCACGGCTTTATCGCCGAGTGGGGCATGGAGCAGAACGTCCGTGACAGCCGGATCTCCTGCCTGTACGAAGGCACCACCGGCATCCAGGCGCTCGACCTGCTGGGCCGCAAGGTGTTGATGACCCAGGGCGAGGCGCTGAAGGGCTTCACCAAGGTCGTGCACAAGTTCTGCCAGGCCAACGAAGGCAACGAGGCGGTCAAGCAGTTCGTCGAGCCGCTGGCCAAGCTGAACAAGGAGTGGGGAGATCTGACCATGAAGGTCGGTATGGCTGCGATGAAGAACCGCGAAGAAGTCGGTGCCGCCTCGGTGGACTACCTGATGTACTGCGGTTACGCCTGCCTGGCCTACTTCTGGGCCGACATGGCACGCCTGGCTTCGGAGAAGATCGCCGCCGGTGAGGACGCGGACGGTTTCTACACCGCCAAGGTGCAGACAGCGCGCTTCTACTTCCAGCGCATCCTGCCGCGTACGCGTACCCATGTCGAAGCCATGCTGTCTGGTGCCGACAACCTGATGGACATGGACGAGGCTCATTTCGAGCTGGCCTACTAAGGCTCCGCGCGACAAAGAAAACCGCTGCTTCTGCAGCGGTTTTTTTATGTTTTCGTTAATTGCGGCATCGATTGGATGATTGCGGCAGCAAGTGCAGGCAGAATGCCTGCTTTCTCCCACGGCCGTTTACCGGAGCCGTCGTGCCTCGCCTGAGCCCTGCACGCTTCAGTCACTTCTATGCGCCCTTGGCGTTATTGGCCTGTGGGTTGGTAGTTGCGCGTCAACCGAGTCTGAACGAGTTTTTCACTTCGCTGTTCAATGTGCTGCCCACCGTGCTGCTGTTGCTCGGCGGTGCGTTCAGCATCGCCTATACCCGAGTGCGCGAAACGTTTTTGTTGCTGACGATCTACATCGTCTACTTCCTGCTGGACACCCAGGTCGACCACTACCGGCTTACTGGCTCGCTTCTTCCCGAGGCCGCGTTGACCTTTCATGTTTGCAGTTTGCTGTTGCCAGCCCTGTATGGCCTGTACGCCTTGTGGCAGGAGCGGGCGCATTTGTTACAGGACGGCTTGGCACGATTGGCTGTCTTGTTTGCCGTATCGGTGCTGGCTCTGGCGTTGGCGCGGCGCTTTCCTGCTGGGGTGCTGGACTGGCTGACCGAGATCCGTTGGCCGTCACTGCAGGCGGACTGGTTGCAACTGATCCAGCTGGCTTATCCGGTATTTCTTCTAGCGGTAATCGGTGTCCTGATTCAGTACATACGGCGGCCACGGCCGGTGCACGCAGCGCAGCTGGTAGCGCTGATCGGCTTGCTTCTGATGCTGCCTCAGGTTTTCAGCCGCCCCGGTGCGCTCAACGTTCTGAGCAGCTTGATGATGCTGGTCGTGGTGGTCGCCATAGCCCAGGAGGCCTATCAAATGGCTTTTCGTGACGAGCTGACCGGTTTGCCTGGCCGTCGCGCGCTTAACGAGCGGTTGCAGCGCCTGGGTCGTCAATATGTGATCGCTATGGCCGACGTCGATCGATTCAAAGCCTTCAACGATACCCATGGACACGACGTAGGCGACGAGGTGCTGCGCCTCGTCGCCAGCCGGCTACGCAAAGTCGGCGGCGGTGGGCGCGCCTATCGCTACGGGGGGGAAGAGTTTGCCCTGGTCTTTCCTGGCCGGGACCTCGAACATTGTCTACCGCATTTGGAGGCCGTACGGCAGGCGGTGGAGAGTTATCCGCTGCAGTTGCGCGACAAGGCCAGTCGGCCAAAAGACGCCGCGCAGGGCAGGCAGCGCCGCGGTGCAAGTACGGCCAATACGGTGTTTGTCACGGTCAGTATAGGAGTGGCCGAGCGGCTGGCGCCTCAGCGTTCGCCTGAGGAGGTCATTAAAAGGGCTGATCAGGCGCTGTACAGCGCCAAGGGCGCGGGGCGCAACTGCGTTCGATCGCACGGAGAGAACCGGCGTGGCGCGATGCGCGAGAAAAAGGAGGCGTCGGCCGACACCTAGGATACTTCCAGCGCGACAGCTGCGTTTCGAATGCCTTGTTAGCTCTCAGTTGACGATTATGACGGCGCATTCAGCGCCTGCAATGTGATGGCGAACGGGCAAATCTGCCGGTAGCGTGTCGGGCATAACAATGTACGGTTCCCACTGGAGAACACCATGCCCGCTTACAAGGCTCCGCTGCGCGATATGCGCTTTCTGATCGATGATGTATTCGACTTTCACGGCAGTTATGCCGCTAATGGCGCTGACGACGCCACGCCGGATATGGTCAGTGCCATTCTGGAGGAAGGGGCCAAGTTCTGTGAGCAGGTTCTTGCACCGCTCAATCGCAGCGGTGACGAAGAAGGCTGCCACTTCGACAGTGGTGTGGTCACCACACCCAAGGGGTTCAAGGAAGCGTTCGCTCAGTACGCCGAGGGCGGCTGGATGGGGCTGGCCGCCGACCCAACCTACGGTGGTCAGGGATTGCCGCATTCGCTAGGGCTGGTTATCGGGGAGATGATCGGTTCTGCCAATACGTCCTTTGGCATGTATCCGGGACTCACTCACGGTGCGATGGCGGCTATCGCGGCCCACGGTACCGATGAGCAAAAGCAGACCTACTTGAGCCCGATGACCGAAGGCCGCTGGACCGGCACTATGTGCCTGACCGAATCTCATTGTGGAACTGACCTGGGCATCATCAAGACTCGTGCGGTTCCGCAGGAGAACGGCAGCTACGCCATCAGCGGTACGAAGATCTTCATTTCGGCCGGCGAGCACGACATGAGCGAGAACATCGTGCATCTGGTTCTGGCCAAACTCCCCGATGCGCCAGCCGGCACCAAGGGGATCTCGCTGTTCATCGTTCCCAAGTTCTTGCCGAAAGAAAGCGTACCCGGCGCGGCAGGGGAGGTTGGTGCACGTAATGGCGTCGCCTGTGGTTCCATCGAACACAAGATGGGCATCAAGGCCTCGGCGACCTGCGTGATCAACTTCGATGGCGCCACGGGCTTCCTAATCGGCGAGCCGAACAAGGGTCTCAACTGCATGTTCACCATGATGAACCATGCACGCCTGGGAACCGGCATGCAGGGGCTGTGCAGTGGCGAAGCGAGCTTCCAGGGCGCCATCCAGTACGCCAACGAACGGCTGCAGATGCGCTCACTGACCGGCGCGAAGTACCCCGAAAAGCCTGCCGACCCCATCATCGTGCATCCTGATGTCCGTCGCATGCTGCTGACGATGAAGGCGTTCAACGAGGGCAACCGTGCGCTGGCGTATTTCACTGCCCAACTGCTCGATCAGACACACAGCCCGGACGGGGACAAGCGCAAGGAAGCTGAAGAGCTGCTCGCCTTTCTTACGCCGATCTGCAAAGCATTCATGACCGATACAGGCTTGGAGGTGACCAACCTCGGCATGCAGGTCTTTGGTGGTCACGGCTACATTCGTGAGTGGGGTATGGAGCAACTGGTGCGCGACTGCCGTATCGCGCCGATCTATGAAGGCACCAATGGTATTCAGGCGCTCGACCTGCTGGGTCGCAAAGTGCTTGGCAGCCAGGGCAAGTTGATGCTTGGCTTCACCAAGCAGGTGCACAAGTTCTGCGAGGCCAACGCAGAGCATCCGCAGCTGCAGCACTACGTCAAACAGCTGGCACTTCTCAACCGCGAGCTGGGCGAGATCACCACACGCATCGGCATGGCGGCCATGAAGAACCCCGACGAAGTGGGCGCGGCGTCGGTCGACTATCTGATGTACTGCGGCTATCTGATTCTCGGTTACTTCTGGCTACGCATGGCCGTGGTTGCACAGCGCAAGCTGGACGAGAAGGGCGGCGATGAGGCGTTTTACCAGTCGAAGCTGACGACCGCGGAGTTCTACTTCGCCCGTCTGCTGCCGCGTACAGCCGCGCATAAAGCTGCGATCGAGGCCGGCAGTGCCAGCCTGATGAAGTTGGCCGCCGACCAATTCGCCTTCTGACCCAGGGGTAAATCCAAGCCCGCCTTGTGCGGGTTTTTTTCGTGCTTGATCACAGCTGATTCCTGCCGGAGCCTGGTGAGCAATCGAGGCTTGCTTTAGCGCGTACATGAGAACCGATCAGTCATTTAAAGACGCTTCGGGCGACGATTAGTCTTCAGTTAGACTCGCGAAACTGCTGCGGCCAATCGGCCGGGTGACACGTTTGCGAGGTCTTTTTCATGGCTGACTACAAAGCACCCCTGCGCGATATGCGTTTCGTCCTGAATGAAGTCTTCGATGCCCCGAAGCTCTGGCAGACGATGCCAGCGTTGGCGGAAGTCGTCGATGCGGAAACCGCCGAAGCCATTCTCGAGGAGGCGGGCAAAATTACCGCCAACTCGATCGCACCCCTCAACCGCAGCGGCGATGAAGAAGGCTGTCGCTGGGTCGATGGCGCAGTCAGCACACCCGCCGGCTACCCCGAAGCTTACCGTCTGTATGCAGAAGGCGGTTGGGTGGGCGTAGGGGGCGATCCGGCCTACGGCGGCATGGGCATGCCAAAAGCCATCTCGGCCCAGGTCGAGGAAATGATGAACTCTGCCAGCCTGGCCTTTGGTCTGTACCCCATGTTGACCTCCGGGGCCTGCTTGTCGATCTATGCCCATGCCAGCGAAGAGTTGAAGCAGAAGTACCTGCCAAACATGTATGCGGGTGTCTGGTCCGGCTCGATGTGCCTGACCGAGCCGCACGCCGGCACCGATCTGGGCATTATCCGCACCAAGGCCGAGCCGCAGGCTGATGGCTCGTACAAGGTCAGTGGTACCAAGATTTTCATCACCGGCGGCGAACACGATCTCACCGAGAACATCATCCATCTCGTACTTGCCAAACTGCCCGATGCGCCGGCAGGGTCGCGCGGTATCTCGTTGTTCCTGGTTCCGAAGGTCATGGTCAACGAGGATAGTAGCCTGGGCGAGCGAAACAGCCTGAGCTGCGGCTCGATCGAGCACAAGATGGGTATCCAGGCCTCGGCTACCTGCGTGATGAACTTCGATGGTGCGACGGGGTGGATGGTTGGTGAGCCGAACAAGGGCCTGGCCGCCATGTTTACGATGATGAACTACGAGCGCCTGGGGGTAGGCATTCAAGGGCTTTCCACCGGAGAGCGTTCATACCAGAGCGCCATCGAATACGCTCGTGAGCGTATCCAGAGCCGTGCACCGACAGGCCCCGTTGCCCAGGACAAGGCCGCCGATCCGATCATCGTGCATCCGGACGTGCGCCGCATGTTGCTAACCATGAAAGCGTTGAACGAGGGCGGGCGAGCCTTCTCCAGTTATGTCGCGCTGCAGCTGGACATTGCCAAGTTCAGCGATGATGCCGACGCGCGTCAGCGTGCAGAAGCGCAGGTTGCTTTGCTGACGCCTGTGGCCAAAGCCTTCCTCACTGACATGGGACTGGAAACTACCGTCCATGGCCAACAGGTGTTTGGTGGCCACGGATTTATCCGTGAATGGGGGCAAGAGCAGCTGGTTCGTGACTGCCGGATCACTCAGATCTACGAAGGCACCAATGGCATCCAGGCGCTGGACCTGCTGGGGCGAAAAGTCGTCGGCAGCGGTGGTGAGCTCTATAACGCTTTTGCCGACGAGATCCGTGCCTATTGTGCGGGAGCGGGTAGTGAGCTCAGTGAGTTTGTCACTCCGCTGAAAGCGGCTCTTGAAAATCTCGACGAGCTGACCGCCTTCGTTCTGGACGCGGCGAAGAACAACCCCAACGAAATCGGCGCTGCATCGGTGGAGTACCTCCATGTGTTCGGTTACACCGCGTACGCCTACATGTGGGCGCGAATGGCTGAAACGGCGCTAGCCAAGGTCGAGCAGGATGATTTCTATGCCAGCAAGCTCGGCACAGCTCGTTTCTATTTTGCTCGCCTGCTGCCACGTATTCATTCGTTGAACGCGTCGGTCCGGGCTGGTAGCGATTCGTTGTACTTGCTGGATGCAGCTCAGTTCTGATGCTTAATCCGTAGCGGCACAATGAAACTAATTTGCCACCTTTGCGGAACAATGTGCCACGACGCCAGTCATAGATCTGCATTGTTTGTAGTCAATGACTTACACGTTGAGCCTGATTCGGGCTCGCGCGTAAGTGATTGCTTACAAGCCGTGGTGCAAACTGCTACTACAGGTTTCTCAGGCCGATCAGTAGTCTTTGCCACCATGGACGCCGCGTAGGGAAGCGCATCAGATCGAAAACATGGACGCGTAGTGGAACGACGCCAGGAAGGCGCAAGTCACGGATGTCAGGATTCAGTCTGCAAAGGCCCCGCTTCGGCGGGGTTTTCTTTTGCAGCAAGATAAAGTGCTCATCGACGCGCCTGGACTACGGATCCAGGCAAGCGCGGTCTATTCAGTCCAGGCTACTGGTGCAGCTTCAGGCTGGCATGCAGACGCCTGTGCCTCCCAGCCCGCAATACCCGCCTGGGTTCTTCGCCAGATATTGCTGATGGTAGGCTTCGGCATAATAGAAGGCCGGCAGCTCAGCAATTTCTGTGGTGATACCGCCGAGCCCATGCTTGTTCAATTCCGTCTGGAAACGCGCTTCGCTGGCGCGGGCCGCCTCTAGTTGGGCGGCGTCGAAACAATAGATCGCGGAACGGTATTGAGTACCGATGTCGTTACCTTGGCGCATGCCTTGAGTTGGGTTGTGCGCTTCCCAGAACCGCTTGAGCAGTGTTTCGTAGGAAACCAGCTGTGGATCAAAGACCACCAGTACGGCTTCGGTATGCCCGGTAAGCCCGGAACAGACCTCCTCGTAGGTAGGGTTTGGTGTGTGCCCTCCTGCGTAGATCACGGCGGTCGTCCACACGCCGGGTTGCTCCCAGAAACGCCGTTCGGCTCCCCAGAAACAGCCCATGGCAAAGATGGCTTGGCCCAGATGCGCTGGGAATGGGGGTTGCAGAGCGTTGCCATTGACATAGTGAGCTGCCGGCACGGGGACCGCGGTCGCACGTCCCGGTAGTGCTTGCTGGGCGTCGGGCAATGCCTGTTTATGAATAAGGATTTGCGAGCGCAGGGTCATGTTGATCCTCAAACTGGTGGCGTGAGCTACAGCTAGCCTAGGCTACCAAGCTGACAAAACCAACGCGCATTTGCGTCGACGTCAGGCTGACGAATGGCTTAGAGCCAATGCCGATAACGGCGCAGAGATTCCAGCAACTGGCTACCAGGTATCGGTTTGTCGAACAGATAGCCCTGGCCGATATCGCAGTGCTGGTGACGAAGAAAGGCCAGCTGGGCGGTGGTCTCGATGCCTTCGGCAACCACCTTGAGATTAAGATTGCGAGCCATGGCAATGACAGCCGAGGTGATCTCGATATCGTCCTGGTTGTCCGGAATGTCCTTGATAAAGCTTCGGTCGATCTTGATCACGTCTATGGGAAATTTTTTCAGATAGCTCAAGGATGAATAGCCGGTACCGAAGTCATCCATCGCCAGGGTTACACCGAGCGCTTTCAGGCCGATCAGCTGCTGGCGAGTCTCTTCGGTCGCCTCGAGCAGCAAGCTTTCGGTGAGCTCCAGCTCAAGGCTGCCTGGTGAGAGCCCCTCTTGCGAAAGGATCTCCGCGATCGAACCGACCAGGTCCGGATCCGAAAATTGCTTGGGTGACAGGTTTATCGCGATCTGCGGCGTACCGATGCCCAGCGCTGCGAGCTGTAGGCCCATGCGGCACGCCTCTCGTGCCACCCATTTTCCGATAGGGATGATCAGCCCGGTTTCTTCGGCGACGCCAATGAACTGGTCGGGGCGAATCATGCCTTTTTCAGGGTGGTTCCAGCGCAGCAGCGCCTCCAACCCCTGTAGTCGGCCGCTGCGCAAACAAAGCTTGGGTTGGTAGAAGACTTCCAGCTCGTTTTGCACCAGTGCCCGCCGCAGGTTGTTCTCTACGAACAGCTTGTAGTTCGCCTCGGCATGCAGGGCTTCGGTAAACACCTGTACTTGGTTCTTGCCGTTGGCCTTGGCTTTGTGCAGCGCTTGCCCTGCATGCTTCATCAGCGTCTCGGGATCGTTACCGTGCTGGGGGGAGCAGGCCAGACCCAGGGAAGCGCTGATACTGATCAGCTGTTTGTCGACAAATAGGGGCTTGTCCAGAATTCGCAGAACCTGTTGGGCCAGGTGCACTCCCTCTTCCAGCTCCATGTCGTCGAGGAGAAGCGCGAACTCATTGCTGGCGAAGCGAGCAAGCACACTCTCGCGGCTGAGGCTGTTGCGCAATCGTCGAGCGAGGCTGGCGAGCAACTTGTCGCCGGTTTGATGACCGAGGCTGTCATTGATGCGCTTGAAATTATCGATATCCACCAGCAGCAGACAAAGCTTCGGGTTTTTACTGCCGGCGAAACGGTCCTCAATGCTGCGGATAAAGAAGGGTCGGTTGCCGAGACTGGTCAGGTTGTCGGTGTAGGCCAGACGTTCGATGTGCTGCTGTGCCAGTTTGCTTTGCGTGATGTCTTCGTAGATCCCAATGTAATGCGTGAGCTCGTTATGCTCACCGTACACTTTTGAGATCGACAGCTGGCCCCAGTAGGGTTCGAGGTTCTTGCGTCTGCTGCGAAACTCGCCTTGCCAGCTATTGCTCTGCGACAAGGCTGAAGAGGTGTCGAACAGCAATTCGCTGAGGTTCTCCAGGGCGGTCAGATCGGCGATACGGCGGCCACGAACCTCGTCTGCGGAAAACTGGGTAATGGACGTGAAACTCGGGTTCACATACTCGACGATGCCGTCTCGGTCGACCAGGATGAATGCACTGGCGCTTTGTTCGACGGCTCGCTGGAAGAGGTGCAGCGTTAGGGTTGCGTTGATGCGCTGTTGGTTGGCCAACACCTGGGCATATTGGTCGGCCAGTTCGCCAGCGAAAGCGATCTCGTCGGTATGCCAGGTTCTGATGCTGCCTGAATGCTCCAGGCAGAGCACACCGAACACTTCCCCTCCGACGCGGATCGTTGCATCGAGGATGGACGTTATGTCCCGAGGTGCAAAGAACGCTTGCACCAGTTCCTGTGTGCGGGCGTCTTCGGCCACGTTCGGCACGTCGATCACGCGTCCTTTGTGCAGCGCCTCCAGGTAGCGAGGGCACGCCGACATATCCAGTGACGAGGGATATTCCTGGCTTCCTTTGTCTCGGCGGTAAGCCGCGATAGCCTCTAGTTGATCGCCCTTGAGATGCCAGATGGAGGCGCGAGCGATTCCGTAGGCTTCACTGGCCGCCTGAGTGATCAGTTGTGCGGCTTCGAGTTGCGGGTCGGCTGCGCTGTATCGGTGCCGCGCAAGGCGCACGATAAGGCTTTGCTGGGCACGAGACCGCATAAGATGCTCGAGGTGTTCGTCCTGTGCTCGCTGATAGAACTCCAGCGATGACCTGAGTTCTGCATTTTGCGATTCCAGGGTCGGCGAAGCTCTGGTCGAATCTGGCTCAACGATAAGGTAGCCTCGAACCAGTTCTCTACCATACTGTTGGCACAGTTCTCCGATTTCGAGCATGTCCAACGGCCCGCCGGACGTATGCAGGCAATAGCTGATGGAGTAATGCCCTCGCATAGCCAGTTGGCTTTGTACGACATCGTGGAGTCGCAACCGAACCTGCGGCTCCATGAGACTCGCATAGGGTGAATCGATCAGAGAACAGAGGTCTTGGGCGGGCAGCCCCAGGTAGCGCTCACAGGCGGGGTCAAGGAATAGCAAAGCCCAGCTGGATTCGTTCAAACGCTCGAAACGAAGCATGCCGAGCCTTGAAGGCACTGGCAACTGCGTCACAACCTCGGTCGCCAAACGGCTGGCGGCATCGGTATGTATTTTCATCGAGCGGTTGGCTTCCAGTATGCTGGCACGAGTCGCTTCGCTAACCGCAGTTTAGACGCTTTCTGCGGCATGGCGATGGCTAAATAATATTAATTATCGCAAGGGTGCATCATGCAACAGGGACTGACAAGTCGACTAGCAAAGATACTGTTGATCGCGCTTTTCCTGATTGCCAGCGGCCAGCTCCGAGCCGCTGAATCAAACACCTTGGGTTCGCATGAGCCAGCCCGTTATCTGAGTGAGCTCAAGGCGCTGTATCTTACCTCGGACGAGCGAAAAGCCCTGCTTGCGCATAGCAATGCCTTGCTCAAAAGCTACGGTTTGCGTGCTGCGTATCAGGTTGGCCAAGCCAATCCAGAGGATCTGGAATATCGCGTCAGTGTTGGCGCGCCTGGGGAGTTGCGCATCCGTGAAGAGCGCCGAGATGCCTCCGGAAACGTCGCCGTGCGTAACACAGGCTTTTCGGTATTTGGAATGGACCCCTATATCAACTATCGCTGCCCGCCCCAGGGCTTGGTATGCGTGTTCAAGAACTCTGAAGCTGATGAGCCCTGGTTGACTATCCTTCGCGACCCAAAGGGCGCAGAAGAATTGGCGAAAGCCCTTTCGTTCCTCTTTCGCAACCTGCAGAAGGGCTGATCAGGCTCCGTTGCATTGCGAGCAGACATAAAAAACCCGCCGAAAGGCGGGTTTTTTATGGGGGCAACGATTACAGCAGCATCGTCCGAATGTCCGCCAGCAGGTCTGACAGTCGCTTGGTGAAGCGTGCGGCCGCGGCGCCGTTGATAACGCGGTGGTCATACGACAGCGACAGCGGCAACATCAGGCGAGGTTGGAATGCCTTGCCGTCCCATACAGGCTGCATGGTTGCCTTTGAAACACCCAGAATCGCCACCTCTGGCGCGTTGACGATCGGCGTGAAGCCGGTGCCGCCAATGTGCCCAAGGCTGGAGATCGTGAAGCACGCGCCCTGCATGGCATCGGGCGACAGCCTCTTGGTGCGTGCTTTCTCGGCAAGCTCCGCTGCCTCGCCTGCCAGTTGCAGAAGGCTCTTCTGATCGACGTTCTTGATCACCGGGACAAGCAGGCCGTCGGGCGTATCCACGGCAAAACCGATGTGTACGTACTTCTTGCGGATGACTGCCTTGCCGCTAGGCGCAAGCGAGGCATTGAACTCCGGCAGTTCCTTGAGCAAGTGCGCGCACGCCTTGAGCAGCAGCGGCAGCACGGTCAGCTTGACGCCGGCCTTCTCCGCCACCGACTTCTGCGAAACGCGGAAGGCTTCCAGCTCGGTAATGTCCGACGACTCGAACTGGGTCACGTGCGGCACGTTGAGCCAGCTGCGATGCAGGTTGGCCGCGCCGACCTGCATCAGGCGGGTCATCGGTACTTCTTCGATTTCGCCAAACTTGCTGAAGTCGACTTCCGGTACCGCAGGAATACCCGAGCCGCCCGCTGCGCCTGCGGCTGGGGCCTGCTTGGCCTTGTGCATCATGCTCTTGACGTAAGCCTGGACATCTTCCTTGAGGATACGGCCCTTCGGACCCGTACCCGGGACATCCGCCAGCTCGACACCGAATTCGCGTGCAGTCATGCGTACCGCAGGGCCCGCATGGACCTTGGTGCCGGCCTTGCTCGGGCCGCTCACCGCTGGAGCCGGTGCCGCAGCGGCTTTGGCTTCCGGCACACCCTGTTTGTTCGGGGCCACGGCCTGCTGTTGTGGAGCGGCTTCCTGCGACGTGGATTCGGCTTTTTTCGCTGGCGCTGCGCCTGCCACTTTCAGGGTCAGAATCAGATCGCCTGTCTTGGCTTCGTCACCGACCTTGATCGAAAGGGATTCCACGACGCCAGCTTTTGGCGCCGGGATCTCCATGCTCGCCTTGTCGGACTCGAGCGTGATCAGCGACTGATCGGCTTCGACGCTGTCGCCGGCCTTGACCATCACTTCGATAACATTGGCGCTAGCGCTGGAGCCGATATCCGGGATACGAATCTCTTCGACGGATTCGCCAGCTTCCTCGGAAGGCTCTTCAACAGCCTGCTCGGTGAGCTTTTCCGTCGGCTGGCTTTGCGGCGCACTGTTGGCCGCTGCCGGCTTGCTTGCGGCTGCGCCCTTGAGAATCAGGATCAGATCGCCGGTGCCAACTTCGTCGCCCACCTTGACGGAAATACTTTCGACCACGCCTGCGGCTGGAGACGGAATCTCCATGCTGGCCTTGTCGGATTCAAGGGTGATCAGCGCCTGCTCGGCGGCAATGGTATCGCCTGCCTTGACCGATATCTCGATGACGCTGGCTTTGCCCGACGAGCCGATGTCCGGGACCTTGATCTCCTGTGATTCACCTTCTCCGGCAGACGCCGAAGGGTTGTCATCGCCAGGAGGGGTAGGCGCTTCGGCTTCATCTGCGGGGCCACCTGATGCTGCGCCCGCCGGCTCGGCGGCTGCTTCAGCCGGCGCCTCGCTGCCTTGGCCGTCTTCGCTTTCGAGCTCCAGCAACTCGTCGCCCTCTTTGAGGCGGTCGCCCAGCTTGACCTTCAGGCTCTTCACCACGCCGGCCTTGGGCGCAGGAATTTCCATGCTGGCCTTGTCGGATTCGAGCGTCAGGATGCTCTGGTCGGCTTCTATGCGGTCGCCGACCTTGACGAACAACTCGATTACTTCACCCTCACCGCTGCCGATGTCGGGTACGCGTATGGTTTCACTCACAATAGGTTCTCCTGTGCGCACGCAGCATCAGCAATCCAGCGGATTGCGCTTCTCGGGGTCGATACCGAACTCGGTAATGGCATTGGCCACAACCTGGCGTTCGATGGCGCCGCGATCGGCGAGTGCCTGCAGCGCAGCGACAGCAACCCAGCGACGATCGACCTCGAAGAAGTCGCGCAGCTTGGCGCGCGAGTCGCTGCGGCCGAAACCGTCGGTACCCAGCACTTGGTATTCGCGGGATGGGACCCACTGACGAATCTGATCGGCGAACAGCTTCATGTAGTCGGTCGATGCGACGACCGGACCGTCACGCCCTTCCAGGCACTGCTCGACGTAGCTCTTGCGAGGCTCTTCAGTCGGATGCAAACGGTTCCAGCGATCCACAGCCAGGCCATCGCGGCGCAGTTCATTGAAGCTGGTAACGCTCCAGACGTCGGCGCCGACGCCCATCTTGGCTAAGATATCCACCGCTGCGCGGACTTCACGCAGGATAGTGCCCGAGCCCAGCAGTTGTACACGGTGCTTGAAGTCGCCCTTGGCTTCCTCGAGCAGGTACATACCCTTGATGATGCCGTCCTCGACGCCCTGCGGCATGGCCGGCTGCTGGTAGTTCTCGTTCATCACGGTGATGTAGTAGTAGACGCTCTTCTGCTGCTCCATCATCTCGTGCATGCCTTGATGCATGATCACTGCCAGCTCGTAGCCATAGGTCGGGTCATAGCTGCGGCAGTTGGGGATGGTACTGGCCAGGATGTGGCTGTGGCCGTCCTCATGCTGCAAACCTTCGCCGTTGAGCGTGGTGCGTCCGGATGTGCCGCCAAGGAGGAAGCCACGCGTCTGGGCATCGCCAGCCGCCCAGGCCAGGTCACCGATGCGCTGGAAGCCGAACATCGAATAGAAGATGTAGACCGGAAGCATCGGCTGGTTATAGTTGCTGTATGCAGTGCCCGCCGCGATGAACGAGGAGAAGGCGCCGGCTTCGTTCAGGCCTTCCTGAAGGATCTGGCCGTCCTTTTCTTCGCGGTAGTACATCACCTGGTCGCGGTCGACCGGCTCGTACAGCTGCCCGACTGGAGAGTAGATGCCGAGCTGGCGGAACATGCCTTCCATGCCGAAGGTGCGCGCCTCGTCAGCGAGGATCGGCACGATACGCTTGCCCAGATCCTTGTCTTTGACCAGCTGCGACAGAATCCGTCCAAACGCCATGGTGGTGGAAATCTCGCGGTCGCCGGAGCCGTCAAGTACGGCCTTGAGCGTTTCCAGCGGTGGAGTCGGGATACTGAAGCTCTTCGGACGCCGCTGTGGCAGGGAGCCGCCAAGCTTTTCACGGCACTTGCGAAGGTATTTCATCTCCGCGCTGTCTTCGGCGGGACGGTAGAACGGCAGCTCTTCGAGCTGCGAATCGTTGACCGGAATGTCAAAGCGATCGCGGAATTTCTTCAGGCTATCGATATCGACTTTCTTGGTGTTGTGGGCGATGTTCTTCGCCTCACCGGCACCAGTGCCGTAGCCCTTGATGGTCTTGGCCAGGATGACGGTTGGCTGGCCCTTGTGGTTGACCGCCTGATGGTAGGCCGCATAGACCTTGTAGGGATCGTGACCGCCGCGGTTGAGCTTCCAGACTTCCTCGTCCGACATGCTCTCGACGCGCTTGAGCAGCTCCGGGTCGGCACCGAAGAAATGCTTACGTACGTAAGCGCCATCTTTGGCTTTGTAGTTCTGGTACTCACCGTCGATCGCCTGATCCATGCGACGCTGCATGCGACCGTCTTCATCAGCGGCGAACAGCGGATCCCACAGACGGCCCCAGACGACCTTGTTGACGTTCCAGTTGGCGCCTTTGAACACGCCTTCAAGCTCCTGGATGATCTTGCTGTTACCGCGGACCGGGCCGTCCAGGCGCTGCAGGTTACAGTTGATGACGAACACCAGGTTGTCGAGATTCTCGCGGCCAGCCAGGGAGATGGCACCGAGCGTTTCCGGCTCGTCGCACTCGCCGTCGCCGATGAAGCACCAGACGCGCTGCTTGCCCTTCGGAATAAAGCCGCGGTTCTCCAGGTACTTCATGAAGCGCGCCTGGTAAATCGCGGTAATGGGGCCCAGGCCCATGGAAACGGTCGGGAACTGCCAGAAGTCCGGCATCAGATGCGGGTGCGGATAGCTGGACAGGCCCTGCCCATCGACTTCCTGGCGGAAGTTCAGCATCTGGTCTTCGCTCAGGCGACCTTCCAGGAAGGCGCGAGCATAAATGCCCGGCGAGGCGTGGCCCTGATAGTAGATCAGGTCGCCGCCATGCTCTTCGGTAGGCGCCTGGAAGAAGTAGTTGAACCCAATGTCATAGAGCGTAGCGCTCGAGGCGAAGGTGGAAATGTGTCCACCCAGGTCAGGGTCCTTCATGTTCGCGCGCATAACCATTGCCAGCGCGTTCCAGCGGACCAGGGAGCGGATTCGACGCTCCATGAACAGGTCGCCGGGCATCTTGGCTTCGCGGGTAACGGGGATTGTGTTGCGGTACGGCGTGGTGATGCCGTAGGGCAGGGGAGTGCCGCTACGGGTGGCCAGCTCCCCCATCCGGGTCATTAGATAGTGGGCGCGCTCTTCACCTTCGCGGTCGAGAACTGACTCGAGGGCGTCCAGCCATTCCTGGGTTTCGACGGGATCGAGATCTTGCATGGCTTGCTCCAGGGCGGAAAGGCTTCCAGAATCGGTTGCCTGCTTCGCGGCCGGCTTTGTGAGCCGGTGCGTATATGTTCTTGGATGTGATGCCGGGGGTAGAGCCGGGCTCTGTAGTTTTACTACAAAACGGTGTCTTAATCAGCCCCCTGTCACAGGTATCGGTAGTAAAACTACATTTCAGCGGGTCGGCCTGATTAGCTAGCTCCGGCGCCAGGCGCTCTAGTCCGGGTGGTCCCGCTTTCCCTGAAGCCATTCTGCGCTGAGGAACCTTATGAGTCTGCCATCGCTGGTTGCGTTGCCAACGTCGCTCCAACCTTTGGTCACCCGTGCCGAGGAGACGTTCCGCGGAGCGGCGCGCGACTCATCGGCCCAGAACGGCCCCTTGTATGCCGCCTGGCCCGCGGGGCGCCGCGAGTCATTCGGTCGGGTCTGTGCGGCTAGCGACTTTGTCAGCGAACAGGTTAGCCGAGATCCTGAAATGCTGCTGCAGCTGACCGAAAGCGGGCTCCTTGAGCGGTCGTTAAGCGGTGGCGAAATGCGCACTGCGCTCGCCGAGCTGCTCTCCGATTGCCCTGATGAAGAAGGGCTGGCCAGCCGGCTGCGGCGGTTTCGCAACCGCCAACAGGTGCGGATCATCTGGCGCGATCTGACTCGGCAGGCTGATCTCGCCGAGACCTGCGGCGATTTGTCCGACATGGCTGATGCCTGCATCGATCTCGCCTACCAATGGCTGTATGAGCGCCACTGCGACCAGTTTGGCGTTCCGACCGGGCGGCGCAGCGGTCAAGCGCAGCACATGGTCATCCTTGGCATGGGCAAGCTTGGCGCGCGTGAACTGAATCTTTCCTCGGACATCGATCTGATTTTCGGCTATCCGGAGGGCGGCGAGACCGTCGGCACAAAGCGTTCACTGGACAACCAGGAGTTCTTTGTCCGTCTGGGTCAGCGGTTGATCAAGGCCCTCGATGCGCCAACGGTCGATGGTTTTGTCTTTCGCGTCGACATGCGCCTGAGGCCGTATGGCTCGTCTGGCTCGCTGGTGCTGAGTTTCAACGCCTTGGAGCAGTACTACCAGGATCAGGGGCGCGACTGGGAGCGCTACGCCATGATCAAGGCGCGTGTGGTCGGTGGGGACCAGGCAGCGGGCAAGGAGCTGCTGGAAATGCTGCGGCCCTTCGTTTATCGGCGTTACCTCGACTTTTCGGCGATCGAGGCGCTGCGCACCATGAAGCAGCTGATCCAGCAGGAAGTCCGGCGCAAGGGGATGGCTGCGAACATCAAGCTGGGCTCTGGCGGCATCCGTGAAGTGGAGTTCATTGCCCAAGCGTTCCAGCTGATTCACGGGGGACGGGATCTGAGTTTGCAGCAGCGCCCCCTGTTGAAGGTTCTTGCGACACTGGCCGGGCAGGGCTACCTGCCTGCGGCGGCTGTCGATGAGTTGCGCGAGGCTTATGAGTTTTTGCGTTACACCGAGCACGCGTTGCAGGCCATCGACGACCGTCAGACGCAGATGCTGCCGGACAACCAGACCGATTGCGATCGGGTCGCGTTCATAATGGGGTTCGCCAACTGGGAGGCCTTCCACCAGCAACTGTTGTATTGGCGCGGTCGTGTCGACTGGCATTTCCGTCAGGTCATCGCTGATCCGGATGAAGACGAAAACGTTGAGGGTGAAACCATGGTTGGCGGCGAGTGGTTGCCGCTTTGGGAACAGGACTGGGATGAGGAGTTTGCCTGCCGCCAGTTGAGCGAGGCCGGCTTCCATGACGGACAGGTCGCTTGCCAGCGCCTCGCTGCGCTGCGTAGTGGCAACCAGGTACGCACCATGCAACGGCTCGGTCGCGAGCGCCTGGATGCGTTCATCCCGCGGCTGCTGGCGCAGGCGGTGGAACAGGATGATCCGGATCTGGTGCTGGAGCGAGTCCTTCCGCTGGTCGAGGCGGTTGCGCGACGCTCGGCCTATCTGGTGCTCTTGACTGAAAATCCGGGCGCGCTGCAGCGGTTGCTTGAACTCTGTGCGGGTAGCCCCTGGATTGCCGAGCAGATCACGCGCTTTCCCCTGTTGCTCGATGAGCTGCTGAATGCCGGACGCCTATTCAGCCCGCCCCAGGCTCCAGAGCTCGCGGCCGAATTGCGCGAGCGGCTGGCGCGTATTCCAGAAGACGATTTGGAACAGCAAATGGAGGCGCTGCGCCATTTCAAGCTTGCGCACCGTCTGCGGGTTGCTGCTTCGGAAATTGCCGGGACCCTGCCGCTCATGAAGGTCAGTGATTACCTGACCTGGCTCGCCGAGGCCATTCTCGAGCAGGTGCTCGCGTTGGCCTGGCGGCATACAGTGGCGCGTCACGGCCAGCCCAGGCGGGTGGATGGCTCGCTGTGCGATCCAGCGTTTATCATCCTGGGTTACGGCAAGGTCGGTGGGCTCGAGTTTGGTCACGGCTCGGACCTTGATCTGGTCTTTATCCATGACGGTGATCCGAACGCTGAGACCGATGGCGCCAAGCCAATCGACGGAGCCCAGTTCTTTACGCGTCTGGGGCAGCGGATCATTCATCTGCTGACCACCCAGACCACATCCGGCCAGCTTTACGAAGTCGACATGCGCCTGCGTCCGTCGGGGGTGTCCGGGCTGCTGGTCAGCTCGTTGAGCGCCTTCAGTCGCTATCAGAGCGAAGAGGCCTGGACCTGGGAACATCAGGCGCTGGTGCGCGCCCGGGTGCTGGTGGGCTGCCCTCAGTTGGGCGCTGATTTCGAGCAGGTTCGAGCGTCGGTGCTCGGCCGCCCGCGTGATCTTGACCAGCTGCGAGGCGAGGTTAGCGAGATGCGCGCCAAGATGCGCGACAACCTCGGCACCCGCGCTACTCTGGCAGGCACGGCGGAAAAGGCATTCCTGGCCGATGGAGAGTTCAATCTCAAGCAGGACGCCGGTGGTATCGTGGACATCGAATTTATGGTGCAATACGCGGCTTTGGCGTGGTCGCACCAGCATCCGCAACTGCTGCGCTATACCGATAACATCCGCATTCTTGACGGGTTGGAGCAGGCCGGGTTGATGACCGGCGATGAGGTTCGGTTGCTGCAGGATGCCTACAAGGCATACCGCGCCGCGGCCCACCGGCAATCACTGCAGAAACTGCCTGGCGTGGTGAGTGGGGACCAATTTCATGACGAGCGTCGCGCGGTGATGCGCATCTGGCGCGAGCTGGGGCTCAGCTGATCTCGTCTGCAAACAGCATTTATCGAATCTTGAGGTGGCAACAATGTCGATGGCCGATCGTGATGGCGTGATCTGGTATGACGGTGAAATGGTGCAGTGGCGCGACGCGACCACCCATGTGCTGACTCACACCCTGCATTACGGTATGGGCGTCTTCGAGGGCGTACGTGCCTACAATACCCCGGCCGGCACCGCGATCTTCCGTCTGCAGGCGCATACCGATCGCCTGTTCGATTCGGCGCACATCATGAACATGAAGATGCCGTACTCGAAAGAAGAGATTAACGAGGCCACCCGCGCCGCCGTTCGAGAGAACAATCTGGAAAGCGCCTATATCCGTCCGATGGTGTTCTACGGGTCAGAGGGCATGGGGCTGCGCGCCAGCGGCCTGAAAGTACACGTGATCGTCGCCGCCTGGCACTGGGGTGCCTACATGGGCGACGAGGCGCTGGAAAAGGGCATCAAGGTACGTACCAGTTCCTTTACCCGCCACCACGTCAACATCAGCATGACGCGCGCCAAATCCAATGGCGCCTACATAAACTCCATGCTGGCCTTGCAGGAAGCTATTTCCGGCGGTGCCGACGAGGCGCTGATGTTGGACCCTGAAGGCTACGTGGCTGAAGGTTCGGGCGAGAACATCTTCATCATCAAGGATGGCGTGATCTACACCCCGGAAGTCACCGCCTGCCTCAATGGCATCACTCGTGGAACAGTGCTTACGCTAGCCGAAGAGCTGGGTATCAAGGTGGTCGAGAAGCGCATCACCCGCGACGAGGTCTATATCGCCGACGAAGCCTTCTTTACCGGAACCGCTGCCGAAGTCACGCCGATCCGCGAAGTGGACGGTCGCAACATCGGCATCGGTCGCCGCGGCCCGGTTACCGAACGTGTGCAGAAAGCCTACTTCGACCTGGTGTCCGGCAAGACCGAAGCGCACCCCGAGTGGCGTACGCTGGTCAAGTAAGCGCTGGGTCTGCTGCCGCACCGCGAGCCGCTTGGGCAGCTCGCGCTTGCGGCCTGAAGCCCGAAGCCTGAAGCTGCCTTTATGAATATTCTGATTGTGGGTCCCAGTTGGGTCGGCGACATGGTGATGGCGCAGACGCTGTTCGTCTGCCTGAAACAGCGTCACCCCGACTGCCAGATCGATGTCCTCGCGCCGGAGTGGAGCCGCCCAATTCTCGAGCGCATGCCCGAAGTGCGCGAGGCGTTGAGCTTTCCGGTGGGGCATGGCGTGCTGGACATGGCGACCCGGCGCAGCATCGCGCAGAGCCTGCGCGGGCTGTACCAGCAGGCGATTCTATTGCCGAATTCGCTCAAGTCGGCACTGGTTCCCTTCTTTGCCGGCATCCCCAAACGCACCGGTTGGCGCGGTGAGATGCGCTTCGGCCTGCTCAATGACATGCGCAAGCTGGATAAGCAGCGCTATCCACTGATGATCGAGCGATTCATGGCGCTTGCCTACGAGCCAGGCGCCGAGTTGCCCAAACCTTACCCAAAGCCGTCTTTGCGCATTGTCGAGCAAACCCGCGATGCGGCATTGGCCCGTTTCGGGCTGGCGCTGGATCGACCGGTGCTGGCGCTCTGTCCCGGTGCCGAGTTCGGCGAGTCCAAGCGCTGGCCGGCCGAGCATTTTGCCAAGGTCGCTGAAGTGAAGGTTCGGGAAGGTTGGCAGGTCTGGCTGTTCGGCTCGAAGAACGATCACGCCGTGGGTCAGGATATCTTGCAGCGGCTGATCCCCGGGCTACGCGAAGAAGCGTTCAATCTTGCTGGTGAAACCAGCTTGGCCGAGGCCATCGATCTGCTCTCTTGCGCCGAGGCGGTCGTTTCGAACGATTCAGGGCTGATGCACGTAGCAGCTGCGCTCGGGCGATCGCTGGTTTCGGTCTATGGGTCGACGTCACCGGCATTCACGCCCCCTTTGTCCGATCAGGTCGAGGTCGTGCGTCTGGGGCTCGATTGCAGCCCTTGCTTCGAGCGCACCTGCCGGTTCGGCCACAACAACTGCATGCGTGAGCTGAAGCCCCGCCCTGTCATCGAGGCGCTGGATCGTCTGGTTCCGCAGCCGGTCGAGGTACGCTGAGTGCGGGTTCTGCTGGTCAAAACCTCCTCATTGGGCGACGTGGTGCATACGCTTCCGGCGTTGACCGATGCGCAGCGCGTCGTGCCGGGCATTCAATTCGACTGGGTGGTGGAGGAGGGCTTCGCCGAAATCCCCGCCTGGCATCCAGCCGTTGCCCAGGTGATACCAGTGGCTATTCGTCGCTGGCGCAAACACCCCTTGCATACCCTCCGTTCCGGCGAATGGCGACGCTTCAAGGCGCGCCTGCGGGAAGCGCGTTACGACTTGGTGATCGACGCGCAGGGCTTGTTGAAGAGCGCCTGGTTGACCCGTTATGTACAGGCGCCTGTCGCGGGATTGGATCGGGATTCGGCACGTGAGCCGTTGGCGTCGCGTTTTTATGACCGCCGCTACGCCGTGCCCCGGGAGCAACACGCGCTGGAGCGGGTGCGCCAGTTGTTCGCTCAATCGCTTGGCTATCCGGCTCCTGAAACCGTTGCCGATTACGGCCTCGACCGAACGCAGCTGGCCACACCCGGCGAACAGCCTTATCTGTTGTTTCTGCACGGTACGACCTGGCCGAGCAAGCATTGGCCGGAGCACTATTGGCGTGAACTGGCCGTGCTGATGAGCGAGTTCGGTTGGGCGATTCGTCTGCCCTGGGGCAATGCAGACGAGAAGGCTCGGGCCGAGCGCATCGCCAATGGCTTGTCGGGGGCTTCGGTGTTGCCGAAGCTGAACCTGGGTGGCGTCGCTAAAGTCATCGCTGGCGCACGCGCCTGTGTGGCGGTGGACACCGGGCTTGGTCACCTGGCCGCGGCGTTGGATGTCCCGAGCATTTCGCTCTATGGCCCTACATTGCCCGGCCGTGTCGGTGCTTACGGCCGCTCGCAGATCCATCTGTGCGCCCCTGGACCGAACGCCGGCAAAGGTGATCGCCATAAACCCTGTTTCGACGAACTCCCGCCCGAGCGCGTCGCAAGTGAACTCAAGGCCCTGTTGCGGTCGTCGGAGACAACCTGATGCAGCTGGCCTTCATCCTCTACAAGTATTTTCCCTTTGGCGGGCTGCAGCGGGATTTCATGCGCATCGCCCAGGAATGTCAGCGCCGCGGGCACTCCATACGCGTCTACGCGATGATCTGGGAAGGTGAGATTCCCGCAGGTTTCGACGTGTTGATCGCGCCGGTCAAGGCGATCTTCAACCACACCCGTAACGAGCGTTTTACCGCCTGGGTCGAGGCGGACCTGGCCAAGCGCCCGGTGGACCGGGTCGTCGGTTTCAACAAGATGCCCGGACTGGACGTGTACTACGCCGCCGACCCCTGTTTCGAAGATAAAGCGCAGACCCTGCGCAACCCAATCTATCGCCGTTGGGGCCGCTACAAGCACTTCGCGGAGTACGAGCGCGCGGTATTCGCGCCGCAGTCCAAGACCGAGATTCTGATGATCTCCGAGGTCCAGCAGCCCTTGTTCGTCAAACATTACCGGACACTGGCCGAGCGCTTTCACCTGCTGCCGCCAGGCATCGCCCAGGATCGACGTGCGCCCAGCAACGCTGCCGACATCCGCCAGGCGTTTCGTGACGAGTTCCAACTGAGCCGTGACGAGTTGTTGGTGGTGCAGATCGGTTCGGGCTTCAAGACCAAGGGGCTCGATCGCAGTCTCAAGGCCTTGGCAGCGCTTCCTCGAGACTTGAGGGCGCGCACGCGCCTGTTCGTCATCGGCCAGGACGACCCCAAGCCGTTCCAGTTGCAGGCCAAGACGCTCGGGGTATCCGGTCAGGTTAAGTTCCTCAAAGGCCGCAATGACATACCTCGTTTTCTGCTCGGCGCGGATCTGCTTATTCATCCTGCCTACAACGAGAACACCGGCACGGTACTCCTGGAAGCGCTGGTAGCTGGACTGCCCGTCCTGGTGACCGAGGTCTGCGGTTACGCCCACTATATAGCGGAGGCCGATTGCGGGCGCATCGTGCCGAGCCCGTTCGAACAGGGGCAGCTCGATCGGCTACTGGCTGAAATGCTGGCCGACGGTAATCAGCGCAGCGGTTGGGCGCAGAATGCGCTGGCCTTTGCCGATCGCGCCGACCTTTACAGCATGCCCGAGCGGGCGGCCGATGTGATCCTGGCGGAATATCCATGAAGCTGATCCTTGCCGAACCTTTCAAGACGCTTTGGGCGGGCCGCGATCCGTTCGAGGCTGTCGAACAGCTGCAAGGCCAGGTTTATCGGGAATTGGAAGGTCGGCGCACCTTGCGAACGGAGGTCGAGGGACGCGGTTACTTCGTCAAAATCCACCGAGGGATTGGCTGGGGTGAGATCGTCAAGAATCTCAGTACCGCCAAACTGCCTGTATTGGGTGCCGGGCAGGAGTGGCGTGCCATCCAGCGTCTGCATCAGGTAGGCGTGCCGACCATGACCGCCGTGGCATACGGCGAGCGGGGCAGTAATCCGGCTACGCAGCATTCGTTCATCATCACCGAAGAGCTGGCACCCACGGTGAGTCTCGAGGATTTCAGTGCCGACTGGTCGCAGAACCCTCCTGATCCTGAGCTCAAGCGCGCACTGATTGATGAGGTGGCCCGCATGACCGGCACCATGCATCGTGCTGGGGTAAACCATCGCGACTGCTACATCTGCCATTTCCTGTTGCACACAGACAGGCCGGTGCGAGCCGACGACTTTCGACTGTCGGTGATCGATCTGCATCGCGCCCAGGTTCGCAACGAGACGCCTCGACGCTGGCGCGACAAGGACCTGGCTGGATTGTATTTTTCTGCACTTGGCATTGGCTTGACCCAACGTGACACGTTGCGTTTTCTCAAGGTCTATTTCCAACGACCGCTGCGCGAGATCCTACGAGACGAGGCGCAGTTGCTGGCTCGACTGCAACGTAAAGCGGCCAGACTGCTGGCACGCAAGAAACGTTATGGAGATGCGATCTGATGGCCGGCTGGGTGCTGGACCCGGCTTACAGCAGCCTTTCATCAGACTTTGGCAGCCTTGCCGCGGTATTCGAGCTTTCGGGAGAGCGTCTTACCCAGGACCCGCTGTCCGAGGTGATTCGTATCGAGCGTGACGGTGTACGTTATTACGTCAAACGCTACACTGGCGCGGGCAAAGGTCTTCGTCGATACGTGGGCCGGCCTCGGGTCAAGGCCGAATGGCAAAATCTCAAGCTGTTTCAGCGCTGGGGCATTCCCACAGCACCTATCGTCGCCTATGGCCTTGAACGCCAGCATGGTAGCTATCGGCGCGGCGCGTTAATCACGCGTGAGCTGGAGCAGACGGAAGATTTGGCCCTGCTTGCAGCCACAAGAGACGACCGGCTGAAAGATCGCGGCTGGGTCAGTGATGTGGGACTGCAGTTGGCAGAGGCGACTCGAACGATGCATATGCGTCGGTTTGCGCACAACGATCTGAAGTGGCGCAATCTGCTGGTCGACCCGCAGCGCAATCTGTACTTGATCGACTGTCCCACTGGCGCTTTCTGGTGGGGGCCTTTTTTGCAGCGAAGAATCATCAAGGATCTCGCCTGCTTGGACAAGGTTGCGAAATATCAGCTGACCCGCAGCCAGCGTTTGCGCTTCTACTTCCAGTATGTGCAGCGCAATCGCCTGACGAGCGCGGACAAAGGGCGTATCCGGCAGATCTTGAATTACTTCCAGGGGCGTGAATGACCGACTTCATCGCGGAGGCTGATCGAGCCCTGCTCAACAGCAAAGGCCTCGCTGACTTCGATGCGCTCTGGTCGCTGCAACTGCAGCCGGTCGATGAGCCCAACGTCGAGCGTGGAGGCTGGAGCAGTGTGTTCCGGTTGGAGCTGAACGAGGCGTCTTTTTACCTTAAACGTCAAAGTAACCACCTGACGCGCACTCTGGTGCGGCCCTTCGGTGAGCCGACTTTTAGCCGTGAATTTCGCAATATCCAGCGCTATCGGAAGCTTGGCATACCAACGTTGGAAGCCAGTTTTTTCGGCCAACGACGGGTGGGTAGCGAACAGCGAGCAGTGCTAATGACGCGGGCGCTCGATGACTGGGACGATCTGGAAAGCTGGCTGGTGCAGTGGCACGAACTAGACGGTCTGCGGCGCGCGGCAATCCTCAAGGCAACGGGTAAGCTGGCCAAGCGGTTACACAGCGCAGGTCAGATTCACGGATGTTTCTATCCCAAGCACATCTTTCTCCAACAGCAGCCAAACGGCTGGCATGCGTGTCTGATCGACCTCGAAAAGACCCGCCCCCTGCTGCTCGGACGGAGGGATCGCGTCAAGGACCTGGAGCCTTTGCTGCGGCGAGCGTCCTGCTGGTCGCAGGACGATATCCATAAACTGCTTGCGGTTTACCTTAGCGATGACGAGGCGGTTGATCGCTGGGCGCCGCAGTTGGCCAGCCGCCGTCACGAGAAAGAGATGCGTACATGACACTCGCCGAGTTGGCTGGAAGTGGCCGCTCGCCTGCGCTGCCGCTGACCCTGCGCATTGACGGGCTAGGGGAGTTGGTCATAGAGCAATGGTTGCGCGTGTTGCCAGGTCAGCGCTATGTCGGGCGCGCGCAGTGGAAAGGGCGAACGGTCCTGGCGAAGCTGATGGTCGGCAATAATGCGCACAGGCACTACGCCCGGGAGCGAGAAGGCGCTGCCCTGCTAGCTGAGCGGGGGCTCCCGACGCCTGAACTGCTGATAGAGGGCTGGAAGGCCGGTGAGGGTGGTTGGCTGCTGTTTGATTTTTTGCTCGATGCACAAAGCCTATGGAGCCGCTGGCAAGTAGTCGAAGGTGATCCGCCGCTGACCGACGATCAACAGGCTGTGCTCGGCAATGCGCTCGAGCTCATCGCCCGAATGCATATGCAGGGTCTGTGGCAAAATGATTTGCATCTGGACAACCTACTGATGCAGTCAGGTGTGGTGCATGTGGTAGACGGAGGTGGCGTCAGGGCGCAGCAACCAGGTCTACCACTCGACCGATCGCAGGCGATGGAAAACCTGAGCGTTTTTTTTGCACAGTTGCCCGCTTCGCTAGACCCCTTCATTGAAGAGTTGCTGGTGCACTATCTCTTGGTCAACGGTGTTCATGCACTGCCCATGGAGGCGCTGCTTGATGCCATTCATGAGATGCGCGCTTGGCGGATGGCTGACTACCTGAAGAAAACCGGACGGGATTGCAGTCTGTTCTCCGCTCAGGTCGGCGCTTTCGGTGCGCAGGTGGTACGTCGGGAAAACGTGGAGCCGCTTGAGGCTTTGCTCGCCGACCCGGACGCTTTTATCGCCTCCGGTAGGCTGTACAAGGACGGTGGCACCGCTACGGTCGCCCGGGTAGAGGACAAGACCGGCCGACCGCTGATAGTTAAACGTTACAACATCAAAAGCCCAATTCACTGGTTGAAGCGCTTCTGGCGCCCTAGTCGCGCCTGGCACAGCTGGGTCGAAGGCAACCGCCTGGCCTTCCTTGGCATTGCTACGCCGCGCGCTTTAGCGGTGAAGGAGCAGCGCTGGCTATGGCTGAGGGGGCGCGCATGGCTGGTTACCGAATTGCTCACCGGAGAAGATATAATCAGCTGTTTCGGGCCTTACCTGGACAGCTCACCACCCGAGGAGCAGTTATCGTCCTTGGTCCAGTTGTTTGAGACTCTGATCCGCGAACGCATCAGCCACGGCGACCTGAAAGGGCACAACCTGTTCTGGGAACAGGGGCGCTGGACGCTGATCGATCTGGACGCGGTGCAGCAGCATCGAAGCGCTACGAGCTTCGCCCGTGCCTATGCCAAGGATCGGGCACGGTTGTTGCGCAACTGGCCGGCTGACAGTGCCTTGTATCAGCTGCTCGACCAACGTTTACCCGCGGTGCCCGGCATCCGCATCGAAGATTAAGAGGCAATATCCGTGGCATTGACGATTCTCGGCCTTTCCGGCGCCCTCAGTCATGATCCTTCCGCTGCGTTGTACATTGATGGCAAGCTGATTGCTGCAGTCGAAGAAGAGCGCTTCGTACGTGATAAACATGCCAAAAATCGCATGCCGTACGAGTCAGCCAAGTTCTGCCTCGAGCAGGCGGGCATCAAACCGTCCGATGTGGACGTCGTCGCTATTCCGTTTGCGCCGATCAGCATTTTTGAGAAGGCTCGCTGGCATTACGCCAAGCGCTACTGGTACGCGCCGGATCGCGCGCTAGACGCGATTCTCTTTGGCAATCGCCGCTACAACCGTTACAAGAAGCGCATCCAGTGGTGTCTGCAGCAACTTGGCTTCGATCTGAAAAAAGTGAAAATCGAGCCGGTTGAGCACCATCTCGCCCATGCATCCAGCGCTTATCACTGCTCAGGTTTTCAAGAGAAAACTGCAATCCTGGGCATCGACGGTAAGGGCGAATACGCTACGACCTTTTTCGGCTATGGCGAGAATGGCAAGATCCACAAGATCAAAGAGTTTTACGACCCCGATTCACTGGGCGGACTCTACGGTGCGATCACCGAGTTTCTTGGTTTCGAAATGCTCGACGGCGAGTTCAAGGTCATGGGCATGGCGCCGTACGGCGACGCAGCCAAGTATGATTTTTCGCGGCTGGCCAAATTCGAGAACGGCGAGTTGGTCATCAATACAGACTACGCCAACGTCATTGGCTTCCGGCGCTACAAAGAGAAGGGCAAGGGTTATTACTTCTCGCCCAAGCTAATCGAGTGGCTGGGCCCCAAGCGCGAAGGCGACATTGCCGACGATCCCTATATCCATTACGCCGCCAGCATGCAGGCGCTTTTCGAAAAGCTTGCATTGGAGATGATGGATTACTACCTGGGCGACATCATCAAACAGACCGGCAAGATCGCATTCGCAGGCGGTTGCGCGCTGAACGTCAAACTTAACCAGAAGATCATCGCCCGAGACGAGGTCAAGGAGCTATTCGTCCAGCCTGCCTCCGGTGATGCGGGTACCGCTGTGGGTGCTGCTGCCTACATTTCCCATCAGCGTGGCGTGCCGGTCGAGAAAATGGAGCATGTCTACCTGGGGCCGTCCTACTCGAACGAAGATGTGATTGCCGCCTGTGCTCGGCATCCGAACAAGCCCGCCTGGCAGCAGATCGACGATGTTCCTCAGCGCATCGCTCAGATCATGGTCGAGGGTAATCCGGTCGCCTGGTTTCAAGGCCGCATGGAGTTCGGCCCGCGCGCCCTCGGCGGCCGTTCAATCGTTGGTTGCCCAAGTATTCCCGGCGTGGCCAATCGCATCAACGAGCAGATCAAGTTCCGTGAGCGCTGGAGACCTTTTTGCCCGTCGATGCTCGATACCGTTGCAGAACAAATGCTCAAGGTCGACCATCCGAGCCCATTCATGACCTTTACATTTGAAGTCAATGAAGGCTGGAAGGAGCGCGTCGGCGAGGTGGTCCACGAAGACGGCACCTCACGCGCCCAGGTGCTGGAGCGCCGCTTCAATCCACGCTGGTATGACCTCATGAGCGAGCTAGAAAAACTCACCGGTAATGGCGTTTCGTTGAATACTTCGCTCAACCGTCGTGGCGAGCCAATGATCTGCTCGCCTACAGACGCGCTGAATATGTTCTATGGCTCGGATCTGCAGTATCTCATCATGGAAGATGTACTGGTGGTGAAGGAGCGGTAATGGGGGACACGTCTTCGCTTCAAGTGTTGCAAACGGGCGAATTACGAGCCGTTGCCGAGCGCTGTAACATCGCTGTTGTTCCGTCCATGGGGCTCGGCGATGGTTGCGTTTATCTGGTATTGGCCGCCAACCTTGCTCGCGCCGGGTATACGGTTACTGTTTATTCCAACCAGTTGGCGCCGCTTGCAGACTGGCTTCCCGCCTTTGATGTCGTTCCGCTACCGATGCCAGCGGAAACATTCGCCGTACTGGATGGCTTCGACTTGGTCATCTCAGATCTTGGGAGCATGGTCACGCGGCATGAAGTGCCTGCAAGCGATTTGGCTGAACGCTATATGTTTGTCGGCACGTGCAAGGTCAACCCCCAGCTCGTGCGCAACCCGGCGGCAGCTGCGCTTGCCCGACTCACTCCAGACAAGCATGTGTTGCTTTCCCGGCTGGTCGCTGGAGCGGGGTCATTGCGATGTGTTGACGATGACCGTATCAGCATGGTCGATCAGGCAGTCCGCTTTTGTTCTGAAAGGCTCGGGCTCAGCAATGCGACCAAGGATGTCGGCCTTTTGGCACCGGTTCACCTAAAGTTTCGCCGGTATTCCAAGCGTGTAATGATTCATCCCCTATCCTATAACCCAAAAAAAAACTGGCCTCGTGAAAAATACATGTCGCTCGCTAGGCGACTTGAGGCCAAGGGATTGGAGCCGCAATTTGTGCTGTCGCCCAAGGAGCGGGCCGAGCACGGACAACATTTCATGTCTGGCTTCGACGCACCAGTATTTCCTGATACCTCCGCGCTTGCGGAACATCTCTTCGAGTCTGGCTATGTGATTGGCAACGATTCCGGCGTTGGGCATCTCGCTTCGTTACTGGGCGTGCCGGTGCTAACCCTTTATCGCAAACGCCGTGATGGATTTTGTTGGAGACCGGATTGGGCCCCGGGGGCGGTGGTAAGGCCCGCGATGACGTTAGGCATTATCCGAAACGCATGGCCTTTGTTCATGAGCGTGTCGCGAGTGGAGCGTGCGTTCTTAGATTTCCAGAAGGCAGGCGAGGAGGCGTGAGTATGAGTGCTCGTTCGGGTATCACCGTCATCATTCCCGCTTACAACTATGCCGCCTCCCTTGGCAGAGCCGTTACTTCGGTCGTCCCCCAGCTTCGTCCCGAAGACGAGCTTTTGGTGATCGACGATGGGTCGACTGACGACACACCTGCGGTCGTCGAAGCGTTGCACAAAGACTTTCCGGATGTCTTCAGCTCGCTTCGCAAGAGTAATGGTGGGCTCGCGTCTGTTCGAAATCTCGGTATAGAGCGCGCCCGTAATGATTGGCTGATCTTCCTTGATGCCGACGATGAGCTGACTGACGGTGCGCTTACGTTGATTCGCGATCATCTGAGCGTCTACACGGATACGCGCATGGTCATCGGTGGTCACCTGTCGGTTGATGAGAGAGGGCGAAAGAGGGAGCATGTCCCGCGAGAGTTACCTGCTACGCCATGGGCCCGCGTAAAAGCCTATCTGCTCGACAAGACCATCAGTATCTCCAACGGAGCATGCGTCATGCACCGGTCGGTTTTCGAGCCAGGTACTTATCCCGAGCGATTTCGTAACGCCGAGGACATACCTGTATTTGCCCAAGTCCTTGCTGCATTCCCTGTATCGACGTTGCCGCAAGCGCTGGCGGTGATTCACAAGCACAGCGACAGCCTCCGCCACGATCTGAGCTATAGCATTCAGGGGGGGGTTGAATTGGTTGATGAGGTATTTGGACGGCTGCCCAGCTCGCTTCAAAATCTGAAGAAAGCTTTCTTCATGCAGCGCTGCCTGTCACTTTTCAGAGGTGCTTATCTCGCCGGCGACCGAGCCGCAGCCATGCGATTCTACCGATTAGCCATGGCGTGCGATTGGCGAACCTTGTTGAAACTTTCCTACACCAGAAAGGCCCTGCGGGTTTGGCTAGGTAAGAGCCGATGAGTCGACGCCTTAAGGTTCTGCAACTACAGACTCGCTATAACGCCGCGGATACCAATTCTGACCTTGGTGTGCAGATCCTGCAGGGGCTACCGGCGAGCGATTTCGACATTGTTAATGGGTATCTCGAGGGGCGCCCGGCCAACATTAGCCAAGATCTGCCATGGCGAGAAGTCTACTTCGACTTCACGCCAAGGCAGATGAGTGGCATGCGCCTGGGCGTCAGCAGAGCGCTGACCAACTACTGTAAGCAAGAGCAGTTCGATGTCGTGCTGCTGCACCGGTTCAAAGCCGTTAATCTCTTCATGCACGTCAATCGGACGCTGAAAGTGCCTTTATGCATTGGCGTCTCCCATGGCTTCGGTGAGTACGATCGGTTCTACCGGCGATGGCAGGCACGCCGGCTGATCGATGAGCGCTGGCGCTTCGTCGGCGTGTCGCCTGCGGTGCGCGAGTATTTGGTTAGGTTGCGTTGTGGATTTACGAACGCCAACACCGTAGCTATCACCAATGCCATTGATATAACGCTGGCCGAGACACATCAGTTGGATCGTGCATCGGCGCGCTTGGCGCTGGGCTTGCCCAAGGAATCGGTAATCATTGGCGCTATTGGCCGGCTGGTACCGGTCAAGGGGCATATCCATTTGATTCGCGCGTTTGGACGTGTATCGCGCGATTACCCCGAGGCGTCATTGGCCATCATCGGAGGCGGGCGGGAGGAAGCTGCGCTACTGGCCGAGATTGGGGTGCTCGGGTTGGGCGACCGCGTTGTGTTATGCGGCACGGTGCCCGACGCCATGCGATATGTCCGCGCCTTCGATATGTTCATCATGCCGTCCTTGCAAGAGGGGCTAGGGCTGGCCTTGCTGGAGGGCATGTGCGGAAGATTGCCGGTAATGGGATCCGACATACCGGCGATGCAGCCTCTTCTTCAAGGAGCAGGAGGCCGCTCCTTTCCGCCTGGTGACGAAGCGGAAATCGCCCAAGCGCTGAATGAATATCTTGCTTTGAATGATGAGGCGCGTACGGCCCTGGGCGAAAGAGCCTACAGCTATCTTCTGCGGGAGCATGATATCGATGACTTCCGTGATAAGTATCGCCAGTTGATCAAGGGCGCGCTATCGGAGGAGGAGGTCGGTGGCTGAATTTAAGGGTGAGATGCCGCTCGTATCGGTTGTAATAGCGTCTTATAACCACGCTCGTTTTATAGAGGCGAGCATTAGGAGTGTGTACGCCCAAACTTACCCCAACATTGAGCTGTTGGTCGTAGATGACGGTTCCACCGATAACAGTGTCGAAGTCATCACGCGGCTACAACAAGAGCTTGGCTTCGACTTCCGCGTTCAGTCCAACAAAGGACTCTGCACCACGCTGAACGAAGCCATAGCGCGTTCCAATGGGGCATACATTGCCCCCCTGGGCTCGGACGACGCTATGTTGCCGCACCGGCTGGAGATACAGGTGCCCTTCTTGAATTCCCGGCCTGAGACGGGGATATGCGCGGGCGGCATTATTGTCATCGACGCAGACGGTATTCCGCTACCGGATCGAAAACAGCGTCAACGCCCGGCCAGACGCCTGGATTTCGACGATCTGTTTCTAGACCGTAAACCAGGGCCGCCTGCCCCAACGCTTCTGTTCCGTCGTGAGGCGATAGAACGAGTCGGCGGATATGACCCCAGCATTCGTATCGAAGATTACTTCATCGAGCTGCGTATCGCCCATTTAGGCTATTTCGTCGATATCATGGCGGAGCCCCTGGCGCTGTACCGTGTCCATGGAACCAATACCTACAAAAATCGACGGCTGATGATTGAAACCGAGTTGGCGATCTACAAACATTTCCAGTCTCACCCCGGCTATGAACGCACGCGATTTCGATATCTCAACGCCATGTTCACCAAAGTGGCAGCAGAAGACCAAAGGCTTGCGCGTGAGTTACTGGCGCAGATTCCTTGGCGCAGGCGAAACCTCAAAACCTTGAAAGGAGCCTGTCGGTTGCTTTTGAGGAGGGATGCCGCACCATGAAGTGGCTCCAACGTTTCGTTGAAAAGCGCGCCGCTCGGAAGATACGCAAGCTGCCACGGCTACTGCGTGGCCAAGCCAAGTTCCATACCCGTTACCCTCGCTATGGCTATGGGATTGGCTCTTATGGCCTCCCTACGGTGCACGATTGGGAAGAGGGTACGACGCTTGAGATAGGTCGTTACTGTTCGATCGCCGAGGGGGTCAACATCTATCTTGGCGGAGGGCATCGTGCCGACTGGGTGACAACGTATCCCTTCCCTGCATTTGTCGATCAAGCTGGGCATATTCACGGTTATGCCACCAGCCGAGGTGATGTCCGAATCGGTTCCGATGTCTGGCTGTGCTCCGGCGCGACAATTCTCTCGGGAGTGACCGTTGGCCACGGTGCGGTCGTTGCGGCCGAGGCTGTCGTAACACGGGACGTGCCGCCTTACGCCATTGTGGCGGGCAACCCAGCCCGAGTTGTACGCTGGCGTTTCGATGATGAAACTCGCTCGGCACTGCTGGGTATCAGTTGGTGGGATTGGCCCCAGGATAAGATCGTGGCGGCGATCCCGCTGCTCTGCTCAGATGATATCCGTGCCTTTATTGAGGCAGTCCGGTTGGGGCAATTCGACCGGGTTCCCGCAGCCTAGCGCTAATGCGCCGTCCTGTATCGATTCCCCATCGTTCAATCAGCATGAAGGTCGCACTGCTAAGCAGGATGACCAAAAGGCTGCCGATGACCATGAACGCCGTCCAATACACTGGCGAGCGTGGATCAAAAGCAAGCAGTGAAGGCAGACAGACCAGACCTAGCCACAGCACAAGACCGTGGAGCAAGTAGGTGCTATAGCTGATCTCGCCCAACCATCGCACCGATGGAAGGCTAAGCGCACCGAAAAGCACGTTCCCCGACGCCACGATGCAAAAGAACAGGGTTAGCAATACAAGAGGGACCAGAGCAAAGCTGTTACCCCAACCTAGCATCACGGCACTCAACGCCATCAACGCTATGGCTGCTGCTGTCTTGCATTGAGCCCAGGCGCGGCACCGATCGTTGCGAATCCAATAGGCTGCTGCTACGCCGCCGAGAAAGCTCAACAGCACTGCGTGTTTCAAAACAGAGCTTGCGCCCATCCACTTGTAAACTACGAAGATACACACGAGCGAAACGATGAGCTTGAGCCAGCCACCACGGCGTATGAAAATCATCGCCCAGCACGGTAGCGTCAAGTAGAAAAACAGCTCATAGGACAACGTCCACGATACGTTGGCGATCAGATCACCTGTCCCACTATGGCCGTTGATGTCTGGTCGCTGGAAGATAAGCCATCGGGTTACCGACATGGCAACGTCAGTTGCCGGGACCCGGAATTCACCGTTGGATTCTGTGAAAACGATAAGCAAAACAGCCGTCAATGCGAACAAGTAAAGCGGGTATATACGGAACAGGCGGCCCACCAGGAAGCGTCCCCAACTCACTCTGCCACGCCTGTCCAATACGCGGCCCCAGAACAGGAAACCGGTGATCATGAAGAAAAGTGCGACGCTGGCTCGGCCTAGCTGTGAGTAGAAATTGGACTCCGGCAGTTCAAAGACACCGGTTTCCAGATAGGGGTAGTAAATAACCAGGTGATGGATGAAGACACCGAAGGCCAAGTAGCCCCTAAGCCCATCAATAGCGGTCTGACGGCCCGGAGCGTCCGCTTGCATGGCGTTGCGTAACCATGGGCTGCGCAGCAGGAGCCCAGCGCAGCTGATCGCCAGCATATAGCAGCCGATAGCTAGTGCAGGACTTAGCGAGCTGTTCATAGATTGTTCAGCAATGATTGGGCGGCCTTGCTCGAAGCACCGACGGTGTAGCCCTCGATAAGCGCGTTGCGCTGCTCTTCGAACAGCCAGTATCTGTCTTGCTTGTACCGTTGCATATGCTTGAGGTTGCGCTGGCGCATCAGCGCGTTCAACGGCCTGTTGAACAGGCGCATATCCGCAATATCGATCAGGGCTAAATTTCCGTCAGGCAAGACCAAGACGTTGCCCAGATGCAGGGAACGGAAATACACACCACGCTCATGTATTTCTCCGATGAACTGACCCGCCTGCCTGACGATGCCGGCTCGGGTGCTCTCGTCTGTCGCGCTTTCCAAGGCTTGTCTTAGTGTAACGCCTGGTAGCGGACGATAATGCACCCCTGTCGAGCCGTCATCGAATCGAAAACACTCAAGCACTTCCGGCGCCACGATCTGCAGTTGGCTCAATGCCAGGCTGTTGCGAGCGAAACGTCGACTGTAAGGGGTCAGACTTGCTGACGAAAGCCATTGCTTGCGACGGAAAAGCTTCAAAAAGCTGCCATCACGTAATTTCAAGACTTTGGGGCCTAAGCCGTCCTGCTCGATGACCGTCGCTCCGTCCATCAAGGCATTGAGCTCGGTCTTTGGGAGTGAAGTAAGTCTGATTCTGGCCTCGCTGGCGCGTTTGACTGCACTCAGCGCAGCCATCGTCGCCAATGGGATCCAAAGAAGGAACCAGTGCTCTTTGGGGCGTGAAAGTATGCCGCCGCCTTCGGTCATTGCTGCGAAGATGCCGTAAGTCATCCAGGCTGAGGCAAGCACGAAGCGCCAGTCATGGCGGTTGCGCCAGCCGGTCCATAAGGTCAAAACCTGCATAAGGACCCAAGGTAGGAAGCCTAGTATCCCCAAGTTGTGCAGCACACCCAAGGCAAAATTATGCGGTTCACTAAAGGTCATGCCGGTCTGTTCGATCGGTATGGCGATTGGCGAGTTGTAGCCATGCCCGACCCAAGGACGCTGCTGGATCATCTCTAGCGCTTGTTGCCAGATCTCCGGCCTGTATGACAGCCCACGGTTCAGCAATAGCTCGGGCGAAGATACGAACAGTGCAGCCGACGCCAAAACGGCTATCCCGATCATGGCAAGGGTTCTACGATTCGGTCGAAGCAGGCAAAGCCACAGCGATGTGAATGCCAGCGCCACCAGCGGCGTGCGCGAACCGCTCGCGAGCACGGCCAGCAGCATCACTACTGTCATGCCTCCATTGAGGGCAACTGTAGACCGGCGAGAGCTGTTGACCACCGTGAAAACCAGCCAGAACACCGCAAAGAACCCGAACAGATGCGAGCTGAGTAGCGGGTTGCTTAGTGCGCCGGTGCCTATCAGGCGGAACCCCGTCGTCAACACAGAGGCGCTTTCTATAAGCGCGTAGAGGGTGCAAAGGGTGAAGGCGATCGCTGCGACATGGACGGCGGTAAAGAATCGCGACAGGGCATGGCGCTGTAGCAGCACAAAGGCCACGAAGAGCAAGAGTACATACAAGGGCCATTTGGCGAGGCTCGTCCACTTTTCGCTAGCATCTGTCCAGCCTATGCTGGCCCAGACCCAAATGACGAATGCCGTGAACGCGATAAAAATGGGTTCGTGAATCAGAGGCCTGAGCACGGACGGACGCGCGATGGCCATAATCAGGGCGGGAAGGCAGATCAGTCCATAATAAAACTTGTGATATATCGAGCGGTCAGGCAGGAGTGGGAGTCCTGCCAGCAATACGATAACGCCCAAGGGCAATAGATAGCGTGCAGCGGTATCGTAAGCGCGCTCAGCAGTGGTTACAGGTTGGGATTGGATCGGCATGACCTGAATATCAAAGTAAACGCCGAAGTGTATGCGATACCTGGTCAGGCTGTAAGCTTGGTTTGGGTTCGAGGGTCCTGTGATAGCATGCTGTTTTTGTCATGCTTCCTCTTATGACCCAAGACGTTCAAGCCTCCAGTTCAAGCTTTAAAATCTATTTCCGTCTCCTGGGTTACGTTCGGCCGTACGTCGGCTTGTTCATACTCAGTATTGTTGGCTTTCTGATTTTTGCGTCCACGCAGCCAATGCTTGCTGGAATTTTGAAGTATTTCGTCGACGGGCTTAGCAATCCGGACGCTGTAATGTTCCCTGGCTGGCCTGTGTTTGGTGAGCTTCGGTTGCTGCAGGCGGTACCGCTGCTCATCATCGTGATTGCGGTCTGGCAGGGTGTAGGCTCCTATCTCGGTAACTACTTTCTAGCGCGCGTGTCCCTGGGGTTGGTACACGATCTGCGCATAGCGTTGTTCAATCATCTGCTGGTACTGCCGAACCGCTACTTCGATACGCACAACTCCGGTCACCTGATATCGCGGATCACCTTCAACGTGACTATGGTCACGGGCGCAGCCACGGACGCGATCAAGGTTGTTATTCGTGAAGGAATGACGGTTGTGTTTCTCTTCGGATCGCTGCTGTACATGAACTGGAAGCTGACGCTGGTCATGCTGGCCATCCTTCCGATAATTGCTCTGATGGTAACGAGTGCCAGCCGCAAATTTCGAAAGCAAAGCAAAAAAATTCAGACCGCGATGGGCGATGTGACTCACGTGACATCCGAAGTCATTCAGGGGTACAGAGTTGTAAGGAGCTTCGGCGGCGAACCATACGAGCGCGAGCGGTTCTTGGGCGCCAGCAACAGCAATACCGACAAACAGCTTGCCATGATCAAGACGGGGGCTGTGTACACCCCTATGTTGCAGCTCCTGACCTACACGGCTATGGCTGTGTTGATGTTTCTGGTGCTGCTGCTGCGGGGCGATGCATCTGCAGGTGATTTGGTCGCGTACATCACTATGGCTGGATTGCTGCCGAAGCCCATTCGACAGTTGTCAGAGGTGAGCTCAACCATTCAGAAAGGTGTCGCCGGTGCGGAAAGCATATTCCAACAGCTGGACGAAGCGCCCGAGCCGGATTCTGGCACCGACCGCCGCGATCACGTCGAAGGCCGGCTGGATGTGGATAACCTCTGCTTCTCATACCCGCAGGCAGAGCGGCCAGTACTCAACAATATCTCGTTCAGCGCGCAGCCCGGCCAGATGATTGCGCTCGTCGGGCGCTCGGGAAGTGGGAAATCCACGTTGGCTAATCTTATACCGCGCTTTTATCAGCACACCGAGGGGCAGATCCGGCTGGACGGTATCGAGATCCAAAACTATCGTTTATCGAATCTGCGCCGCCATATTGCACTCGTAACCCAGAATGTAACGCTGTTCAACGATACGATTACCGCCAACATCGCGTACGGCGATCTGGCCGATGCGCCCCAGGATCAGGTGATCGCGGCTGCGAAAGCCGCTTATGCTGATGAATTCATTCAGCGCTTGCCTCTGCAGTACGAGACGCTTGTAGGCGAGAACGGTGTGCTTCTGTCCGGAGGGCAAAGGCAGCGTCTTGCCATTGCTCGCGCATTGCTGAAGAACGCTCCGCTGCTGATTCTCGACGAAGCTACCTCAGCGCTGGATACCGAGTCCGAGCGTCATATCCAGTTCGCTCTGGACAAGGTGATGCAGGGCCGTACAACAATCGTAATCGCCCACCGCCTGTCAACAATCGAAAAAGCCGATCAGATTCTGGTCATGGATGCGGGTGAAATCGTCGAGCGTGGAACGCATTCTGAGCTATTGGCTCTGGACGGTTTCTACGCCCGCTTGCACGCCACTCAATTCAGCGACGAAGCCGGTGACGAGAGCGGTGGCCTTGCGTCGTGATGGGGCTAGCACGGGTTTGGAGAGAGCGCGGCTGGGCGCCTGTAACCGCTTCGGAGTATGCGACCCTCTGGGATGAATGCGGTGGCAGCGTCATCACTCACCCCGATGTCGTAGAGCGTATGGCCGGTTTGGCTGGAATACCGGTGCGCTATCTAGGTTGGCACAGGCAGGGTGAGCTAGTCGCGGCCGTCCCCTGTTGGGGCCGTTACCTGGCGCTCTCCAAGGAAGGGTTGAAGAAACACCGTCAAAAAGGATTGTTCGACTTTGGTAATGCGGAGGTGATCCTGCCCGCGAGGCCCGGTGCGGGAGCGGTACTGCGGCAGCGAGCGCGTTACTTAGGCGAGCCTAACACCAAGGGACTTCTGGGGTTGGATTTGCAGTCGGAGTCGCTGATGCTGGCGCGTGAGCCCGAAGCGCTGTCGAAAAAATTCCGATATAACCAGAAGCGCGAATTGCGTCTGCTGGAGGAGTCAGGTGGTGTGTTGCGGCCGATACAGGCTCACTCGCCCGAAGAGCTTGCGCGTATCTATGCCGACCTGTTCCAGCGGCGCTGGCAGTTCGCCGTTCCCGGCGCTGCGAACCTGCCTAGCATTTTGGAGCTGATGCATCCCTACATGATCGGTCAGGTGGTGTACATGGAGGATGCACCTGTAGCTATCCAGGTGCTCTACAGGGTCGAGTCGCCTGAATGGGTGAGTGTCGAATACATCAATGGCGGTGTAGATCCTGCAAGTCGTGGCTTCAGTCCGGGAAGCGTACTCAGCTATGTCAATGTGATGGAGGCATGGGAGGATGCCAGGCGCCTCGGCAAGCCATTACGCTACTCATTCGGCCGTGCTGACCGCGAGTACAAGGAGCGGTGGTGCCATAAGCACGCCGTTTATCAAGTATGAGTCGACGTGGCGCAAGCACTCCGTACCGTTGACTCGCTACCCCCCCCATTTCCCGACAAGTGCTGCGCTCCCCTACGGCGAAGGGAACAATCAACAAGGCCTACATGGAACCCCGTAAGCAAAAACTTTTGAAGCGCCATCGCCGTAACAAGCGGATTGGTCTTACCTTGGCCGTATTGATACTGGCCAGCTTCGTCGATCAGCACGTCGTGGATTTCGGCCCACCCTGGGTCGCGCTTGTACTCGCTTTTCTGTTTTGGGTCATTCACGAAGCCTGGTTTGCGGATCATCTGTTCTATTCCCCTCGCGACTCCTATAGACACGACTTCCCGGGCGAGACTTGGCAGGGCGCCGCCGCCTTGGATGTCGAACACCGGCTCAGCACCGTCGAGAAATTGCCAGACGACGCAGACACGCTCGTTCTGGAATGTACGGTCAAGTCCTCGTTGCTGGGGCTCCTTCTCGATCCGCGGGTGTTGATAGAGACCGATGACGTTAGGGATCGTCAGGATTTCGAACGACGTGTCTCCGGGCGCCGGTACATAAACCTGTCCGGTCTCGGCCGCTCTCTTCAGGCTGATCAATTAAGAATTCGGGGTCGGTTCTGCCGAATCATCCCGACGCGCCTGTTCGCGTTCAGTCATCCCGATTTCGCGCAAAAGCGCACCATGATAATCGCGCCTCATGCAGACGATGCCGAGTTGGCGGCCTTTGGTCTTTATCATCGGTGTGCCAATGCCACTATCGTGACCCTGACCCAGGGTGAGATTGAAGCTCGCCACTATGAGCGGCTTGGCTTGGACAAAGAGCAAGCCGCGCGCCTGAAAGGACGCTTGCGCACCTGGAACAGTCTGGCGGTTCCCCTGTGGGGAGGCATTTCAATGACCCAGTGCGTTCAGTTGGGGTACTTTTGCATGCGGCTTCCGTCCATGCATGAGCAGCCGGACGTGCCCTTCGGGTCAAAGGAATCCGGTGAGCTCGACATCCGCAGGGCTCGCGCTTTCAATGCGCTGCGTCTGCCCGGCGATGTGGATGCCATGCCCACCTGGAATAATCTGCTGGCGGATCTTGCTGCGCTGATCGAGCACTACAAACCGGAGGTCGTTGTGCTTCCACATGATCAGCTCGATCCGCATCCCGACCATATTCATGCGTCAATGGCGCTGACTGCAGCTATTGAAAAGAGCCAGTGGAAGCCAGAGTTCAAGCTGCTTTACGCCAATCACTTGCATGACAATGATCGCTGGCCGATGGGGCCTGCTGATTGCGGCACCGCTTTGCCGCCTGCTATCGAGCCGCTTCCGGCACTTGCTATCTGGAGTCCGGTATTGGATGCGGACATGCGACTGGACAAGGCCATGGCGCTGACGATGCAGCATGACCTGCAGGTCCCGCTGCCGCTTAAGAAGCGCATCCGCCGCATGATTCAAGCGTTGCTTTTGGGGCGTCGCTGGCCGATCACGGGTGAGGATGAATTCTTCCGCAAAGCTGTACGCCTGCATGAGCTGTTCTGGGTCGAGCGTGTTTGATGCTTCCTGTGCGCAGCAGCCAGGCCGCGGGCAGATTTCTATGCTCTGAACGTCTGGCTAGTCTCTGTGAGGGGCTCGGCCTGCGTGGTACCGGTTTGTCGAGTCGGGTTTCCCGACAGGCTCCGTTGACGCTTCGTGCCGCATGCCAGGCTGTTATCATGCGCGCTTTTCGAATGTGCGGAGTCATCTGATGAAACTGTCCATGCCCCGATTCGACCAGGCCTCCGTTCTGGTGGTTGGCGATGTCATGCTCGATCGATACTGGCATGGCGGTACTTCGCGTATCTCGCCGGAAGCGCCAGTGCCGGTGGTCAAGGTCGAGCAGGTGGAGGATCGGCCGGGTGGGGCCGCGAACGTGGCGCTGAACATCGCGGCGTTAGGTGCGCCGGCTGCTCTGGTTGGCGTTACTGGCGTAGATGAAGCACGCCAGAGTCTGACTGACAGCCTTTGCGCTGCTGGGGTGCAGGCCCACTTTCAATCGATCGAGCATCAGCCGACGATCATCAAGTTGCGGGTGATGAGCCGGCATCAGCAATTGCTACGCATGGACTTTGAAGAGCCCTTCGATACTGACCCGGCCGCGATGCTGAGCGATGTCGAGCGGCTGCTGGCCGGTGTCAAGGTGCTGATTCTTTCCGACTACGGCAAGGGTGCGCTGCGCAATCATCAGGCCCTGATACAGGCGGCGCGCCAGCGTGGCATTCCGGTGCTGGCCGACCCGAAAGGCAAGGACTTCGACATCTACCGGGGCGCCTCGGTGATTACACCGAATCTGGGCGAGTTCGAGGCCATTGTCGGTCACTGTGCCGATGAGGCGGAGCTGGTCGCCAAGGGGGCCGAGCTCATGGAGGAACTGGACCTGGGCGCTTTGCTGGTCACCCGGGGCGAGCACGGCATGACGCTCCTGCGTCCAGGGCATTCTCCGCTGCATCTGCCGGCGCGCGCCCGCGAGGTGTTCGACGTCACCGGTGCGGGTGATACCGTTATCTCCACCCTCGCGGCGGCCATCGCCGCAGGTGAGGAGCTCCCGCAAGCAGTAGCGTTGGCCAACCTGGCGGCCGGCATCGTGGTTGGCAAGCTGGGCACGGCTTGCATCAGCGCGCCGGAGCTGCGCCGTGCCGTGCAGCGTGAGGAGGGGTCCGAGCGCGGCGTGATGACGCTCGAGCAATTGCTTACCGCCATCGAGGACGCGCGCGCAGACGGCGAGAAAATCGTATTCACCAATGGTTGCTTCGACATCCTGCACGCCGGGCACGTGACCTATCTGGAGCAGGCCCGGGCGCAGGGCGACCGTCTGATCGTGGCAGTTAACGATGATGGCTCAGTGAGTCGCCTGAAGGGGCCGGGCCGGCCGATCAATTCGGTCGATCGGCGCATGGCTGTGCTGGCCGGCCTCGGGGCGGTCGATTGGGTCGTGTGTTTCTCGGAGGACACTCCGGAAAACCTGCTCGTTGAGGTCAAGCCGGACGTACTGGTCAAAGGTGGAGACTACGGGGTCGATCAGGTGGTCGGTGCGGACCTGGTCACGGCCTACGGTGGTGAGGTCAAGGTTCTGGGGCTCGTCGAAAACAGCTCCACCACGGCCATTGTTGAAAAAATCCGCAAACGGTAACGACCTCACGCCCAGCCCATTCGGCTGGGCGTGAGTAGCTTACGATCTAACCTGATTCCGCCACAGCGAGGGTTTTGACCCAGTCACGCCAGCTGATCCGCTCCTCTCGGACGATCCATTCGTCCTGACCTGCAAAACTTTCCGAGAGCCACATTCCGCGTGTGCTGGCGGGCACCGGCTGGCCTTTGCGCAGGGTGAACAGCGCGGCGGTCGGCCTGCCCTGCAGCAGCGGAACCAGATAGAGGCCGGGTCGGCTGCGCGACAATTCGGCTACTAGCTTGTCGTCCTGTAGCCGTTCGTCCACATGAAACAGGCTGAGCTCCCGGGTTTCCTTCGGCAGTTCGAGCCGCATGTCATAGACCAGTTGCAGGGACGCCGTAGGCAGATGGACGTAGGCTCGCGGCTGCTCTATCAGTGTCATTTGGCCGCACTGGATTGGCCGGGCTGAGCCGGGCAGGGAGGCCAGGTTGAAGTGCACGGCTTCGCGATAGTGCAGGCTACTCTGGTAAGGGGCTGGCAGCCAGGTATCGCCGAAACGACCGGCCAGCCAGCCCTCGGGTGTTTCCAGCAGGCATTCTTCAGCCACCTCTTGAATGGCTGTCAACAGGGGCAGGCTTAATTCATGCGCTGGGACGTAGCCGGAAATCAGCTTGAGCACCACGTCGCCTCTGTCCTCGCGTTTCTGACGCACCAGGACCCAATAGTCCTGGCCCTGCCAGTTCAGCGTCAGACGTACCGAGACGCCAAGATTCGCCAGTTCGACATCGAAGCGGCTCGGATCCTCCACGGCAACCGGTCGGCGACGTTCGAGCATTTCGCTGAAATTCAGCGGGCGCCCGAGGCTCTGGTAGCGCAAGCCTTCAGGGCTGGCTTCGACAAGCAGCGGCAGCGTCTTGAAGGCGGTTGGGCTCTTGCGGATCAGCACTCGCGGCATTCGGCTCCTCCTGGCGGTGGTCGGCCGTATGGCCGTGTTTATTGTTGTTGGGACAAGACTGATGCGGCGATACGCACGTTATCTGACAAGTGTTGCGGGTTGATGGTGCCAATGATGGCCGCCCCCACGCCTGGATGGCCGAACAACAGTTCGAAGCTGAGCCGGACGGGGTCCTGATCCGGCTTCAGGCAAACATGGCCGCTGGCGAGCGCCTTTTTGATCAGAATGCCCTTGGCGTGTCCCTGAGCGTAGTCGAGCACTGGCCGTTCGGCTTGCTCGTTGAGGTTGTAGGTCACCATTGCGCAGTCACCCTTCTCAAGGGCGAACAAGCCGCCTTCGACCGTTTTGCCCGACAGGCCGTAGCCGAGAATTTTCCCCTCGCGTTTGAGCTCCGCCAGCGTTTCGTAAACACCGCTGTGCTGGAGGATGTCCAGGTCGCGCCCGTCGGAATGTACCAGCACCAGTTCGATACGGTCGGTCTTCAACCGCTGCAAGCTGCGCTCGACGGAGAAACGGGTATGAGCTGGCGAAAAATCGAAGTGTGACTGCCCGTCGACGAACTCCTCGCCGACCTTGCTGACCACCACCCAATGGTCGCGCTGCCCTTGGAGCAGCGGCCCCAGGCGCTCTTCGCTGACGCCGTATGCCGGTGCGGTGTCGATCAGGTTGATGCCGAGATCCCGCGCTAGGCCAAGCAACTGGCGCGCCTGGGTATCGTCGGGAATGTTGAAGCCGTTGGGGTACTTCACGCCCTGATCCCGGCCCAGTTTGACTGTACCCAGGCCCAGGGGCGACACATCAAGACCGGTGCTGCCCAGTGGGCGATGCAGTGCGTGAAGGGTCGTCTCCATCAGACCAGTCCTTCCCAGAACGGCCCGGTTATCGCAGGGCGTGGCAGCTCAGGAAGCGGCGCCAAGTGTTGCGGTTGAATACCGTCTCGGATCAATGCGGCTTCGACACGATCAGCGAAATCGGGCGACAAGGCCAATTTGGTGGGCCAGCCAACCATCAGGCGACCCTGTTCCGCAAGAAAGGCATTATCCGGTCTGGCCAGTGCGGACTGGGCCGGCTCAGCCCGGTCGATGCGCAGCGTTGCCCATTGCGCGGCGGACAGATCGATCCAGGGCACCAGTTCGGCCAACTCTTTCTTCGCGGCGGCTATCTGCGCAGTCTCGTCGCGCGCGACCCCGCCTGCTTCGGCCAAATCACCTCCCAGGTACCACACCCATTCGCCATCCTCAGCTGGGTGACTGGTGACAGTGATGCGGGGTTTGGAGCCACCGCCCAGGCAGTGCGCGTAGAGCGGCTTCAATGTAGGTGCCTTGACGATAACCATGTGCAACGGGCGTTTTTGCATCGCCGGTTGGGCAAGCCCCAGCGCGCTCAGCAGTTCGGCATTGCCCGCGCCGGCCGTCAGTACGATGCGTTGAGCGCGGATCGAGCAGCCGTCGACGATCAAGCCGGTCAGTTCGCCGCTTTCCCTTAGAGGCTCGATTCGCTCGGCTTTCAACAGGCCAGATCCTGACAGTTCCGCGAGTCGTCGAATCAGGCTCGGCACATCCAGTACCAGCTCACTGAGCCGATAGACCTTGCCCTTGAAGCGAGGGTCTTGAAGTGCAGGGGGTAGCTCCGAACCTTTGACCTGACCGACGCGTGAGCGGACGGCTTTGCTGGCGAAAAAACTGGTGAGGTTGCCGGTCAGCGTACCGGGAGACCAGAGGTAATGGGCATGCGACAGCAAACGTACGCCGGAAAGATCCAGCTCGCCGCGACCAGCAAGCGCCTCGCGCCAGCGTCGCGGCATGTCGGCGATGGCTTCCGATGCGCCGGTCAGGGCGCCGCTCAATGCGTACTTGGTCCCGCCGTGGATGATGCCCTGCGACTTGACACTCTGCCCGCCGCCGAGCACGCCCTTGTCCACCAGTAGCGTCGAATAGCCCAGTCGGCGCAGGCGGGCGTTCAGCCACAGACCAGCGACTCCGCCGCCTACGATCAGAACATCGGTGCTCAGTGAATCGGACATGGACCGGCCTCTTGGAGAAATCAGGCGCGCAGTATAACCGTTCAACCATCGGCATCAGCCGATCCGGCTTAGTGCCCCGTGCTGTGGGAAAACAACTGGATGACCACGACGCCGGCCACGATCAGCGCCATGCCAAGCACCGCTGGCAGGTCGAGCTTTTGCTGGTATAGCACCGCTGCGGCGATGCTTACCAGGACGATGCCAAGGCCAGCCCACACGGCGTAGGCGATTCCCACGGGTATGGTCTTGACCACCAGCGCGAGCATCCAGAAGGAAAGGCTGTAGCCAGCGATCACCAGAAACAGCGGAAGCGGGCGGCTGAAACCGTCCAGCGACTTCATGGACGTCGTTGCAATCACTTCTGCGGTAATGGCGATGGCGAGATAGATATAGCCAGTCATACGGACTCCGGTCGCGTGCAATGTCGACGAACGCTGCGTTCATTCGGCCCCCGCAGTGCGGGCAAGTTCTGCATAACGGTAACGGATTTCGCGTGGTGCTGCGTTGTGGCCGTCGCGTCCGCCCCTTTGCTAAGCTCCGCGCCCATGAATCGTGCCCTCTATACCTTGCTGTTCCATCTCGCGTTGCCTCTGGTGGTGGTTCGTCTGTTCTGGCGCGCCCGTCGAGCGCCGGCTTATCGGACGCGCATGGGCGAGCGCTTTGCAGTCGGTCTGCCAGACTTCAAGCCGGGTGGTATCTGGGTGCATGCGGTGTCGGTTGGCGAGAGCATCGCGGCAGCACCGATGATTCGGGCGCTAAGTGAGCGCTACCCAGAGCTGCCCATCACCGTGACCTGCATGACGCCGACTGGCTCCGAGCGCATCAGGGCGCTGTTCGGCGACACGGTACAGCACTGCTATCTGCCCTACGATCTGCCCTGGGCCGCATCACGCTTTCTGAACCGCCTGCAGCCAAAGCTGGCGGTTGTGATGGAAACCGAGTTGTGGCCAAACCACATCCACGAGTGCGCACGTCGTGGCATCCCGGTCGCGCTGGCTAATGCGCGACTGTCCGAGCGCTCAGCGCGGGGCTATGGCCGCTTTTCCGGCTTGACCGCGCCGATGCTCGCCGAGCTGAGCCTGATCGCGGTGCAGACCAACACCGAGGCGTTACGCTTTCAGCAGCTCGGTGCCCGTGAGACAAGCGTGCAGGTCACCGGATCGATCAAGTTCGACCTGAGCATCGACCCGGCGCTGCCTGCGCGCGCCGAGCAGCTGCGTGAGCAGTGGGATGCCGTATCGCGACCGATCTGGATCGGTGCAAGTACCCATGCCGGTGAGGATGAAATTCTGCTGTCGGCGCACCGGCTGGTTCTGGCTGAACAGCCCGATGCGCTGCTGATCCTGGTGCCGCGTCACCCCGAGCGCTTCCGCTCAGTACATGAGCTTTGCTCCAAGCAGGGTTTCAGCACGGTTCGCCGATCGCTCCAAGAGCCACCACAGGCCGATACTCAGGTAGTGCTTGGCGATACCATGGGCGAATTGTTGTTTCTGTTCGCGCTGGCCGACGTCGCCTTTGTTGGTGGCAGCCTGGTGCCGACCGGCGGGCACAACCTGCTCGAACCGGCGGCGCTGGGTAAGCCCGTCGTGACGGGACCGCATTTGTTCAACTTCCTCGATATTGCCGCACAGCTGCGCGATGCCGGTGCGCTTGCTGAAATTGACAGTGCGCCTGCGCTGGCATCGACAATAGAAGCACTCTGGAACGATCCCGGTCGCGCTGCCCAGGCGCGCGAAGCAGGTCTGAAAGTACTAAAGAATAACCAGGGTGCGTTGGGGCGTTTGCTGCAAGGGCTGGGAACGTTGCTAGCCTAGCTCGGCATCAGCTTATTACTCAGCCCCGACGCCTCAAAAAATCTGCTCTACAGTGGTGACTGATGTCGATCTCGGCCAGGCCCGTTGCAGGCCTGGCGAGCCCTCTTAATATCCGCTGCGCCTCACACTGAGGCGACCTTTACCAGTGCCGGCTACTCGATGCGCACTGGTTGCGCGAAGTTGTCGGACAGGTCCGGCGGCAGAAAGTCACTGTCCGGGTCGTAATCGGCCTTTAGATAGCGTTGCAGGTCTTCCAGGTCGCCGGGGTTAAGCGTTCCGGCGGCCTGCTTCAGGCGCAGGCTGTCGATGATGTAATCGTAGCGGGCATTGTTGTAGTCACGCACCGAAGCGAATAGGCGGCGCTGCGTGTCGAGCACATCGACGATGTTGCGAGTGCCGACCTGGTAGCCGATGTCGGTTGCTTCCAGAGCGCTCTGGTTGGAGACGATCGACTGCCGCCGTGCCTGTACCTGCTCGACATCGGTATTTACCGCGCGATACAGGTTGCGTGTGGTTTCGACCACCTGACGACGCAAGCTCTCGCGCTGTTGCTCGGTCTGCGTCAGTTGGTGAAAGGCCTCGCGGCGTTGAGAACTGATCAGTCCGCCGCTGTAGAGCGGGATGTTCAGCTGCAGGCCAATGCTGCGCTGTTCCACATCCCCGGTGTAGCGGGGAATGCCAGTAACGGTCTCGCTACCCGTGTTGGTGAAGCCCAAACTGTCGTTGTCACCCTTGCTGTAGCGCGCCACAGCGTCGAGGGTAGGGGCATGCCCGGCACGGCGCTGACGCAACGTTTCTTCAGCGGCGTTGACTGCCTGGTTGCTTGCCAGCAGGTCGAGGTTCTGCCTCGTGGCGGTGTTGACCCAGGCGCTTGCGTCGTTGGGGATCGGTGGCAGCACCGGCAAGCTGTGCTCGATGCCTTCAAGCGCCAGGTATTCGCGATTGGTCAGTGTCGATAGTGCCTGGAACGCATCGTCTACCTGCCGTTGTGTCAGCAGTCGGTTGGCACGCGCCGTATCGAAGCCTGCCTGGGCCTCGAGTACATCGGTACGGTCAGACAGGCCCACTTCGAAGCGTTCGTTGGCCTGGTCGAGCTGCCTCTGGAAGGCCGACTCTTCGGCCTTGGCGGCGGCGAGACTGTCCTGTGCGCGCAATACAGCGAAGTAGGCTTGAGCGGTGAGGCGAATCAGGTCCTGCTCGGCAACCGAATATTCCAGCGCGGCCTGTTCGCTGATGGCTTCGGCCGCCTGTAGCTGGAACCAGCGTTCCGGGCGAAAGATCGGTTGGCTGAGGGTCGCCTGGTAGACGGTGCCGCTGCGTGACAGTGAGCGTGAGCCCATGGATGTATCCACGTCGGTGCGCGTATTGCTGAGCTCCGCGCCACCGCTGAGGTTCGGTAGCAGGCCGGCACGGGCCTGGGGCACGACTTCCTGAATGGCCTTGAACTGAGCGCGAGCTGCCGCTAGGTCGGCGTTATTTTCTACGGCCTGTCGGTAGACGCTGACCAGATCGGTTCGAGCGGAAAGCGGAGGTGCTGGCTCAGCCCATGTTAGCCCGGACGAGGCGGCGGTCACGGCAAGTGCCAGCGTGAGTCTGCGCAGCATGTGCGTCTTTCCCTGAAGCGAAGTGATGGGCAAGGCTATTCGCGGCCATGCGGGCGGTCAAGGCGCTTGAGCAGGGCGTTTGAGACCTTGTTGGAGACGATAGGGCAACAGGGTGCAGTGGCTTCACATGACCCGGCGGTCGCGGCCGTTGCCATCGGCATGGTATTCCCTGCTGCTCTTGATTAGACTCGGCCATGTTCTTGTCGGGGTGCCTTGATGCGAAGGCTGAGATCGGAAAGTTCCGGATCCCGTTGAACCTGATCAGGTTAAGGCCTGCGTAGGGAACAAGATGTGCTCGCTAGTCGTTCGGCCAGCTCTCTCGGCGCCAGTCCCGGCGCCCCCCGATGCCCTTTCCCGCCGTGTTTTTCAGGTTCGCTCCGACAACTTTTCGAGGAGCCAGCCTGATGCGTGCAGAACAACAAAACCTGAGTGAATCGGCCCAGGTCGACCAAGGGTCGATCCAGCCCTTCCCGCGTTCCCAGAAAATCTACGTGCAGGGTTCGCGCCCCGACATTCGTGTGCCGATGCGCGAAATCAGTCTCGACGTCACCCCCACCGACTTCGGCGGCGAGATCAACGCGCCAGTGCTGGTCTACGATACCTCCGGGCCCTACACGGATCCCACTGTGCAGATCGACGTCCGCAAAGGCCTGGCTGACGTGCGCTCGGCCTGGATCGATGACCGTGGCGACACCGAATTGCTCGACGGGCTGACCTCGCAGTTCGGTCAGCAGCGCCTGGCCGATGCCGAACTGACCAAGATGCGCTTCGCCCACGTGCGCAATCCGCGCCGCGCGAAACCGGGCAAGAATGTCAGCCAGATGCACTACGCGCGTCAGGGCATCATCACGCCGGAGATGGAATACGTCGCCATCCGCGAAAACATGAAGCTGCAGGAAGCGCGCGCCGCTGGTCTGCTCACCGAGCAGCATGCCGGCCAGAGCTTCGGTGCCTCGATTCCGAAGGAAATCACCGCCGAGTTCGTGCGTGACGAAGTGGCCCGCGGCCGCGCCATCATCCCTGCCAACATCAACCACACAGAGCTTGAGCCGATGATCATCGGCCGCAACTTCCTGGTGAAGATCAACGGCAACATCGGTAATTCGGCGCTGGGTTCCTCGATCGAAGAAGAAGTTGCCAAGCTGACCTGGGGCATCCGCTGGGGCTCGGACACCGTAATGGACCTGTCAACCGGCAAGCACATCCACGAAACACGCGAGTGGATCATCCGCAATTCGCCCGTGCCCATCGGCACAGTGCCGATCTACCAGGCACTGGAGAAGGTCAACGGCGTGGCCGAGGATCTGACCTGGGAGCTGTTCCGCGACACGCTGATCGAACAGGCCGAGCAGGGCGTGGACTACTTCACCATCCATGCCGGCGTTTTGCTGCGCTACGTGCCACTGACCGCCAAGCGCGTCACCGGAATTGTTTCGCGCGGCGGCTCGATCATGGCCAAGTGGTGCCTGGCGCATCACCAGGAGAATTTCCTTTACACCCACTTCGAGGAAATCTGCGAAATCATGAAGGCCTACGACGTCAGCTTCTCGCTGGGCGACGGCCTGCGTCCGGGCTCTATTGCCGATGCCAACGATGCTGCCCAGTTCGGTGAGCTGGAAACTCTCGGCGAACTGACCAAGATCGCCTGGAAGCACGACGTCCAATGCATGATCGAAGGCCCCGGCCACGTGCCGATGCAGATGATCAAGGAGAACATGGACAAGCAGCTCGAGTGCTGCGACGAGGCGCCGTTCTATACCCTCGGCCCGTTGACCACCGACATCGCCCCCGGCTACGACCACATCACCAGTGGTATCGGTGCGGCCATGATCGGCTGGTTCGGTTGCGCCATGCTCTGTTACGTCACACCGAAGGAGCACCTGGGTCTGCCGAACAAGGATGACGTCAAGACCGGGATCATCACCTACAAGATTGCCGCCCACGCCGCGGACCTTGCCAAGGGGCACCCAGGCGCGCAAATCCGTGACAACGCGCTGTCCAAGGCGCGTTTCGAGTTCCGCTGGGAAGACCAGTTCAACCTCGGCCTCGATCCGGACACCGCGCGGGCGTTCCACGACGAGACGTTGCCGAAGGATTCGGCCAAGGTCGCCCATTTCTGCTCCATGTGCGGGCCGAAGTTCTGCTCGATGAAGATCACTCAGGAAGTGCGAGAGTACGCCGCCGAAAACGGCCTGACCGATGAACAAAAAGCCATTGAAGCCGGCTTCGCCGAACAGTCGTCGCGCTTCAAGGATGAGGGTTCGGTGATTTACAAGCAGGTGTAGTTGTCGATGCCGTCGGGTGGATGTGGCTTTACGTCCACCATGCGGCCGCTCTGGGGATCGATCAGTCGTGATCGATCCGAAGCTGTAGGTGGTTCGTGCCGTGCGGCGTAGCGCGGCGCTAACCCGCCAGAATCAACAGCATGGCCTTTTGGGAGATTCGGCCTCTGGCCTGATCAACCCGCGGGCTTTGCTGATCTTCTTTATGAGGCGAAACACTCGCACTCAGGGTTTTATGCCGGGCGGCCGGCTTCTTCGAGAAAACAATTGAATATTCCAAGTCGTTATTCGCCGCACCAGATGATCGCCGCTGAGCACCGTGTATTTGGCGGGCGTGATCTGTTCTCCCTCTGGTTCTCCCTCGGCGTCGGTTTGATGGTGTTGCAGCTCGGCGCGTTGCTGGCGCCGGGGCTGGGCATGAGCGGTGCCTTGCTGGCCATCGTCAGCGGCACCGCGGTGGGCGTGATATTGCTCGGCGCAGTGGCGGTTATTGGCAGCGACACAGGCTTGTCCTCGATGGCCAATCTGAAGCGCACACTGGGCGACCGTGGCGCGGCGCTGCCGGCTTTGCTGAACCTGGTTCAGTTGGTCGGTTGGGGTGCGTTCGAAATCATCGTCATGCGCGACGCAGCGAGCCTGCTTGCCGCGCGTGCCTTCGGCGAGCAGAGTGGTTTGGTCAGTCCGGCGCTCTGGACGCTGTTCTTCGGTGCGCTGGCCACGTTGTTGGCAATTACCGGCCCGCTGACCTTCGTTCGCCGCATCTTGCGCAAGTGGGGTATCTGGCTGTTGCTTGGTGCGTGCGTGTGGCTGACCTGGAATCTGTTGGACAAGGCCGATCTGGCTGCGCTCTGGTCGCGTCGGGGCGACGGCTCGCTGCCGTTTGCACTGGGCTTCGATATCGCCATTGCGATGCCGCTTTCCTGGCTGCCGCTGATTGCTGACTACTCCCGCTTCGGCAAAGCGGCGCGGCGGGTTTTCGGTGGTACGGTACTGGGCTTCTTTCTGGGTAACGTCTGGCTGATGAGCCTCGGTGTTGCCTATACCCTGGCCTTTGCCGACAGCGGTGAAGTAAACGCGTTGCTCATGGCGCTGGCTGGCGCTGGGCTGGGTATCCCCCTGCTGCTGATCCTGCTGGACGAGTCGGAGAATGCCTTTGCTGATATCCATTCAGCTGCAGTCTCGGTTGGCATACTGCTTCCATTCAGGGTCGAACGGATGGCGCTGGTCATTGGCGCTCTATGCACCTTGATTGCCTGGTTCGCGCCGTTGGCGCAATACCAGAGCTTCCTGCTGCTGATTGGCTCGGTATTCGCCCCGCTGTTCGGCGTCGTATTGGTAGATCATTACGTGCTCAGGCGACGCGGCCGGCTGCAAATGACTTCCGCGATATGGCGCTGGGAAACGCTACTGGCGTGGGGCTGCGGCGCGGCTGTCTATCATCTACTGGCAAACGCCTGGCCCGAAATTGGTGCCAGCCTGCCGGCTCTGTTTCTCTCGGGCGGGCTGCTGCTGGTGCTGAGTCGCTTTGCCAAAGCTACGGTAGGAACGCCGGCTTCGGAGTAGCGCCGGGCGGAGCGGTGCTCTGGACGAGAGGCGCGTCCGCTTTGCCAGGTCGTGGGCATAGCACTGCTGTCGGATGACGTGGCACACGGCTATCGCTTGTCGCTGTTCCGCTCATGCCGAACAGCAGGGCCTGTTCGGATTCCTCACGGGTATGCGCAGCTGGCCAGACTGAGCCGCGCTTGTCGAGCCAGGGCCCAGGTGGCATCCGTCGGATATTTGGGTGCGGCACGATAAAGCGCAGCAATCTGCGGAAACTTTTGTAGAATACGCGCCCTCGAATAATCGCATTTCGCCTAAGGGCTTTTTCGCCGATGCTGCGGCAGGTGTAAACGGACAGTTATATGTGCCGGAAATGGCTCTGGCGGACCCGAGGGCTCCTGGCATTCGGGTACCTATGACCCAATAACATGGATGTCGCGAGGTAGCTTCCCTTAATGAGTTCCACCAATGTCAGTCAGCCGAGCGCTCTGCCCCTAGGTAAGGCTGGCATGCATGTGGCGATCCTGCTTACCACCTACAATGGAGCTCGCTTTCTTGATGAGCAGCTGAGCTCAATTGCTCGGCAGACTCACCGCCAGTGGACGCTTTACATCTCGGACGACGGCTCGACGGACTCCACGCTGGCCATCATCAGGCGTTTCCAGCAAAGACTCGGTTCGGATAGGGTGCGCTTGCTTCAAGGGCCTCGGATCGGCTTTGCACAGAACTTCCTCTCGCTGGTGCGCAACCCAGAGGTCGAAGCGGATTTCTTCTCCTTCTGCGACCAGGACGATATCTGGTTTCCGGACAAACTTCGGAGGGCCATCACACGGATTCCCCGTGCGGATGACGAATGCCCAGCAGTCTATTGCTCCAGAACGCGCCTGATCGACGAGGCGGGCAATGTCATCGGTCATTCTCCGCTGTTCGCACGGAGGCCAAGCTTTCACAACGCGCTGGTCCAGAGCTTGGCGGGCGCGAACACCATGATGTTGAACAAGGCGGCCCGCGCACTGCTGGCAAATGTCCCGTCAACGGTTCCCGTCGTATCACACGACTGGCTCTGTTACCTGCTGGTCAGCGGCTGCGGTGGTCAGGTGTTCTACGACGCCGAGCCAACCCTGGATTATCGCCAACATGGTGGCAACCTGATTGGTTCGAACAACTCCTTTCGCGATCGGCTTACCCGGGTACGCATGATGTTCAGCGGAACGTTTCGCGAGTGGACGCATAAAAACCTTGCGGCGTTGCGCACTTGCGCAGGACTTCTTGATGAACGCAGTCGGGTTGCGCTCGCTCGCTTCGAGACGGCGCGAGACGCAAATCTGCTGCGTCGCCTCTATTTGCTAAAGAAAGCTGGGGTTTATCGCCAGACGGGCTTTGGTACCGTTGGCCTGATCATCGCTGCCAGCATCCGGAGAATCTGATTCATGACCATTCTTGTGACCGGCAGCGCCGGCTTCATCGGGGCGAACTTTGTCCTGGACTGGCTGGCTGTTGGCGATGAGCCTGTCGTCAGCCTCGACAAGCTCACCTATGCCGGTAACCTGGCCAATCTGAAGAGCCTCGAAAGTGACAGCCGCCATCAGTTTGTACAGGGTGATATCACGGACAAGCAACAGCTTGCTGACCTCCTGCAGGAGCACAGGCCCCGGGCGATCATCAACTTCGCCGCTGAATCCCATGTTGACCGCTCGATCGAGGGCCCGGAGGAATTCGTGCAGACCAACGTCGTCGGCACTTTCCGCCTGTTGGAAGCCGTGCTTGGCTACTACCGATCCCTGTCGGAAGACCAGGCAAGCGCCTTTCGCTTCCTGCACGTCTCGACTGATGAGGTCTATGGCTCGCTTGAGCCCACCGCCCCGGCATTTTGCGAAGAGAGAAAGTACGAGCCGAACAGTCCCTATTCGGCCTCGAAGGCCGCGTCGGACCATTTCGTCCGTGCCTATCACCATACCTACGGGCTGCCGGTGCTGACCACTAACTGCTCGAATAATTACGGGCCTTATCATTTCCCAGAAAAGCTTATTCCGCTGGTCATCCACAATGCGCTTAGCGGTAAACCGCTGCCGATCTATGGAGACGGTCAGCAAGTTCGGGACTGGCTCTATGTGAAGGATCATTGCGCGGCCATTCGCAGAGTGCTCGAGGCAGGCACACCGGGTGAAACCTACAACGTAGGTGGCTGCAACGAGAAAACCAACCTGCAGGTCGTGACCACCCTCTGCGACATCCTTGACCAGGAAAGCCCGCGGGCGGACGGGCAGAGTTATCGTGATTCCATCGTGTTCATCAAGGATCGGCCCGGACATGACCGCCGCTACGCGGTAGATGCGAGCAAAATCTGTAGAGAACTGGGTTGGTCGCCAGCCGAAACCTTCGAAAGCGGCATTCGCAAAACCGTGCGTTGGTATCTGGATAACCAGGACTGGGTCAATCACATCACAAGTGGCGCCTACCGAGATTGGGTCAGCAGGCAGTACCAATGAAGATTCTATTGCTTGGCGCCAACGGCCAGGTGGGCTGGGAACTACGGCGTGCACTGGCGCCGCTGGGTGAAGTCGTAGCCTGCGACCGCCAGCGCGCCGATCTGTCACGACCAGAAACCCTGGCGCTACTGCTACAGCAGTGCCGACCCGATGTAATCGTCAACGCCGCGGCTTACACAGCTGTCGACAAGGCGGAAACCGACGAGGCAGTTGCGACTCTGGTAAATGCCACCTCCGTTGGCGAGCTGGCCGCACTCGCCAAGGAGCTTGATGCGTTGCTGATTCATTATTCAACTGACTATGTCTTCGATGGCGGAGCGTTGGGATTTCAGCGTGAGGACGGGCCAACCGCGCCGTTGAACGTATACGGCAGGACCAAGCTGCAGGGCGAGCGGCTGATCAGGGCCTCTGGTTGCCGCCATCTGATACTGCGAACCAGCTGGGTATACGCCTGCCGTGGGCGCAACTTTGCCAAGACCATGCTGCGCCTTGCCTGCGAGCGCGACGAATTGAAGGTCGTGGCCGATCAGATCGGCGCGCCCACCAGTGCCGAACTGATTGCAGACGTCAGCGCACTGATGATCCAGCGCCTGCGGCATGACCCCTCATTCGCAGTACAGGCCTATGGCACCTATCATCTGGTAGCGGGCGGTAAGACCAGCTGGCATGAGTTTACCCGTTTCATCATCCGCACGGCGCGACGTCTGGGTATGCAATTCAGGACCGAGGATGCGCGCATACTGCCGATCTATGCTGCCGATTTTTTGGCTGCTGCAGCACGCCCGTACAATTCGTTACTGGATACACGCAAGCTGCAGTCCACGTTTGACCTTCAGCTGCCCCATTGGCAGGAACATGCCGAGCGCATGCTGCATGAAGTCGTACCGGTAGAGCTGGCCGCCCGAGTGGCAAACGATCATCTCGACCAGGCGCTACAGCGCACCGAATCCCCTTCCCATATTGCACTGGCCACCCCCCGGCCCTGAGGACTTATGAAGCGCAAAGGCATCATTCTGGCCGGAGGCTCTGGCACCCGTCTGCACCCTGCGACCCTCGCGGTATCCAAACAGCTACTGCCGGTATTCGACAAGCCGATGGTCTATTACCCGCTGAGCACGCTGATGCTGGCCGGCATCAGGGAAATCCTGATCATCTCCACCCCGCAGGACACACCGCGCTTTCAGCAGCTACTGGGCGATGGCACGCAGTGGGGGCTGGAACTCTCATATGCCGTGCAGGACTCGCCGGACGGCCTCGCGCAAGCCTTCCTCATCGGCGAAACATTCCTCGATGGGCACCACTGCGCCCTGGTGCTGGGCGACAACATCTTCCACGGACATGATTTTGCCGACCTGCTCCACAACGCCACGCTGCGTGAGCAGGGGGCGAGCGTATTTGCGTATCACGTGCATGACCCTGAGCGTTACGGTGTGGTCGAGTTCGATGATCAGGCGCGCGCTGTCAGCCTCGAAGAAAAGCCGGCGCAGCCAAAATCCAGCTATGCCGTTACCGGGCTCTATTTTTATGACAACCAGGTGGTCGACATTGCCAAGGGCATCAAGCCGTCCGCGCGCGGCGAGCTGGAAATCACCGATGTTAATCGGGCCTACCTGGAACAGGGCACGCTCAGCGTAGAAATCATGGGGCGCGGCTATGCTTGGCTCGATACCGGAACGCACGAATCCCTACTTGAAGCTGGCCAGTTCATCGAAACACTGGAGCGACGTCAGGGACTGAAGGTTGCGTGCCCCGAAGAAATTGCCTACCGAAATCAGTGGATCGATGCCCAACAGCTCGAACGACTCGCCGAACCACTGGCAAAGAACGGCTATGGCAAGTACCTCAAGCGGTTGCTGACGGAACGGGTGTATTGATGAAGGCGATTCCCCAGGCGATACCCGAGGTGCTTCTGCTGGAACCGCGTGTTTTCGGGGACGAGCGCGGCTTTTTCTTCGAGAGCTTCAATCACCGCCAATTCGAGGACGCGGTGGGTCGGTCAGTGTCCTTTGTTCAGGACAACCACTCCCGCTCCGTGAAAAATGTACTCCGCGGCTTGCATTATCAGGTCCGGCAGCCCCAGGGCAAGCTCGTGCGTGTTGTACAGGGCGAAGTGTTCGATGTGGCCGTGGATATTCGCCGCAGCTCCCCGACCTTTGGTCAGTGGGTAGGCGCTATTCTCAGCGCCGAGAACAAGCATCAACTTTGGGTGCCGGAAGGCTTTGCACACGGCTTTGTCGTGCTGTCAGAGACCGCTGAATTTCTCTACAAAACTACAAATTACTACGCGCCTGAGCATGAGCGTTCCATCATCTGGAACGATCAGGACCTTGCCATCGAGTGGCCTGTTGACGTCACGCCTTCCCTTTCGGCAAAGGACATTGAGGGCAGTGCTTTTCGCGACGCCGAGGTGTTTGGCTGATGCAGCATTTCTCTGTGTCTCCCCGTGAGGCGGCTGCAAGTTTCTACCGCAACCGCTCGCTCATAATGGCGCTTTCCAGACGAGAGGTCGTTGGCCGTTACCACGGTTCCATAATGGGACTGCTGTGGTCGTTTTTTAACCCGCTGTTTATGCTGGCGGTATATACCTTCGTGTTCAGTGTTGTGTTCCAGGCGCGCTGGAACGTTACAAGCGAATCGAAAACAGAGTTTGCATTGATGTTGTTTGCGGGCTTGATCGTGTTCAACCTGTTTGCGGACTGTGTGACACGCGCGCCCAACCTGATTATTTCCAACACAAATTACGTAAAGAAAGTGGTATTTCCGCTGGAAATACTTCCTTTCGTCGTGATGGGGGCTGCGCTGTTCCATTTTCTTGTAAGCCTCAGCGTCTGGCTTCTGGTATATGCAATCCTGTTTGGTCACGTTCATGCGACGACGCTTCTTCTACCTATCGTCCTTTTGCCCTTAGCGTTGTTTGTGCTTGGCGTGGTCTGGTTTTTGGCATCGATCGGCGTGTTCCTACGGGACGTCGGCCAATTCATTGGTGTGCTTACCTCCGTATTAATGTTCCTTTCGCCAATCTTTTATCCAATCACTGCGTTACCAGCTGAATACCAGAGCTACCTCTTGCTCAATCCTCTGACGCCCACTATCGAGGCCGTCCGTGGACTTCTTTTTCTAGGTAACGTGCCTAATTTGGTCGGGCTCGCAAAATACTATCTTGCCGCGATGGTTTTCTTCTGGGTCGGGTTCGCTTGGTTTCAGAAAACCCGTAAGGGGTTCGCTGATGTCGTCTGAAGTAGCCATATCGGTTAGCGGTCTCGCCAAATGCTTTCATATATATGAAAAGCCCCGCGACCGCCTCATGCAAATGATTACGCGCGGCCGTAAGCAGTATTTCCGCGAGTTCTGGGCGATGAGCGACGTTTCCTTTGAAGTGAGAAAAGGCGAAACCGTCGGTATCGTAGGCCGCAATGGCAGCGGTAAGTCCACCCTGCTGCAGATGATATGCGGCACGCTTAACCCAACTTACGGCAACATCGAGACCAATGGGCGAATTGCCGCACTGCTTGAACTGGGGTCGGGCTTTAATCCCGAGTTCAGTGGTCGAGAGAACGTGTTTCTGAACGCGGCTGTGCTGGGATTGTCCCGAGAGGAGACAGAAAGCAAATTCGCTGAAATTGAGGCTTTTGCAGAGATCGGCGATTTTATCGATCAGCCGGTAAAGACGTATTCTAGCGGAATGATGGTGCGGCTGGCTTTTGCCGTAGCGATCAATGTCGATCCGCAAATACTGATCGTTGATGAGGCGCTATCTGTTGGTGATGAGCTTTTCCAGAGGAAATGTTTCGCACGGATAGAGGCAATAAAGGAAAGCGGTGCGACGATTCTCTTCGTATCGCATTCGGGCGGGACGGTAATTGATCTTTGCGACCGTGCAATCCTGCTGGATGGCGGACGGAAGCTGACCGAAGGCGCCCCCAAGTCGGTGATTGGCAAATATCAAAGGCTGCTCTACGCCCCGGCGCATAAGGTTTCAGCTATCCGGGAAGACATCATTCGCGGCGATGAGAATACCCGCAACCAGGTGGGAACTGCGGCCTCCCATGGTGAAGATGGCGGCTCCTCCCGCGCTCATCCTGACGAAATAGCGGAGTACTACGATCCGCATCTGCAATCAAAAAGCATGCTTGCCTATGAATCACATGGTGCGGTCATTTCGGATCCACAACTCCATAACGCTGCCGGCGAGCGGGTCAATTGTCTCAAGCGAGGCCAGACCTATACGTACAGCTTTCAGGTTGTGTTCGACAAATCCGCCATAGCAGTACGTTTCGGAATGATGGTCAAAACGCTCTCAGGTATCGAACTGGGGGGGGCGACAAGTGCACCTGGCGCTGAGCGCGCGATTACCTATGTGCCGGCGGATTCTGTCATCCGGGTCGCATTCGACTTTGACTGCAACCTCAATCCGGGAACCTATTTCCTTAACGCGGGTGTCGTGGGCGCAGTGGATGACACCGAAACCTACCTGCACCGATTGCTCGACGCGTGTTTGTTTCGAGTGCTACCGCTATCCCGTAACACGTCGACCGGAACTATTGACTTCAAATGCATACCAGTAATTCAACACAAGAACCGAACATGAGAATGGAACCGAAAATGCTCGTCGCCGTGCTGGGAATGCACCGAAGCGGTACCAGCGCGATCACTCGGGGGCTAAAGGTCCTCGGAGTAGAACTGGGAGAGCGTTTGCTCGCACCCCAGGTTGGTAGCAATGAAAAAGGTTTCTGGGAAGATGGCGACGTCACGGCACTCAATAACGAGTTGCTGGCTGCATTGGGCCATGATTGGCAGTCCATCACGCCAATCCCAGAAGCCGACCTGCTTGGTCCAGCGGCCCAGGGTTTCAAGCTGCGCGCGGTCCAGTTACTGCGTGACCGCTACGACCGAATTGCATGCTACGGCGTGAAGGATCCACGCATGGCGCGTCTTCTTCCGTTCTGGCAGTCGGTATTTGAGCATTTAGGACTACAGACCAAATATGTAATTGCGTGCCGTAACCCCATGAGCGTAGCCCAGTCCCTGGTCAAGCGTAACCAGTTCGATATGGAAAAGGGTTACCTGCTGTGGCTGGAACACATGTTGCTGTGCCTTCGTCATACCAGCGGTGCGCAGCGAGTCTTCGTCGATTATGACCAGATCCTGAGTAGCCCGAATGAGCAGCTTGAGCGGGTATGCCGCAGCCTGGAACTGCCGTTCATGGAAGATGAGCTTCGTGAGTACAGTCAGGATTTCCTGGAAACCTCGCTGCGCCACAACCGGTTCAGTCATGATGATCTCTGCCTGGATCCAGCTGCCTCGCAGGATGTGGTGAAACTCAACAACCTGCTTTCCGATCTAGCATACGAACGTCGAGCCGATGATGCCGAAGTTACCCAGCTGGCAGAGCAGCTGTATGCCAATCTTTCCGCCCAAGGGCCGTTGTACCGTCTCGCTCGTCGGTTCGATGATCGCAACGCCGTTCTGAATCAGACTCTGGAGGAAAATAGTCAGAATTGTGCGCAGCTACAGGAAAAGGTCACCAGTTTGGACGGTGCGCTGACTGAAGCCAACAATGCATTGGCTGCTGCCAACGTCGCGTTGGTTGACGCCAACAATGTATTGAAAGAGCGAGATCGCAAGATCGACCAATGCGCTGTTGAGCTCGAGCTGTACATGGAGGAGGTGGAGCAGCAGAGCGGTGTCATTGCTCTGCGTGATGAGCAGATCACGGCGCTCATGACTGATCTGAGCACCTGCGAAGCTGCAAACCATAACCTGCACGTCAGGCTTGAACGCTATGCGTCGGGCCGCTTCCTGCTCAAGTCCCTCGCGCGGAAAGGGCTGCAGATTATTGGCATCTCCGGGGCTATTGATCGTCGCCGTTATAGGGCTATCGCCCGCAGCGGGCTTTTCGACGGAGAACAGTATCTGCGCGATAACGAAGACGTCGCGATGGCTGGTATCGATCCGCTGTGGCATTACCTTGAACACGGGTGGCTGGAGGGCCGGGACCCTTCGCCATCGTTCTCGACCAGCGCCTACCTTGATACTTATGCAGATGTCCGGCTCGGCGGCCTGAATCCGCTTGTTCATTATGTTCGGCACGGACGTAACGAGCGTCGAATCATCCAAAACGTTGCTGGGCAGGCGACCATTTTGCCCGTGCAACACTCTCGGCGGCGGAAGGTCTTTGAGCTGGCTGTGAAAGTGGCTAGTAATCCAGGGCTGCTGTTGAAGTTCGCAGCGTTTGCTCGTGAAAAAGGACTACGCCAGGCGCTTGAAGTCGTTTTGGGCCGGCTTAAGCATCAGTCTGCCGAGCGGCCGGTGGGGAGCTCGGTTGTTGCCGCGACCGGGACCAAGGACGAAGTGTTGCACAACACGTTCAAGGTTGTTCCCTATTACCTAAACCCTTATTTAGAAGAGACCCCGGAGTTCCCTGCACGGCGAGTTGCGATACATCTTCATGTCTACTATGACGACATGCTCGAAGACTGTATTAAATATTTGAACAACGTGCCTGCTGCGTTCGACCTATTCGTATCCGTTCCTGAAGGCCGTGATATCGACCGGTGCGCCAAGGCGCTTGGCGGAGCCTTGCCTCTGGCTCGCAACATCTGTGTAGAAGCGGTGCCCAACCGCGGACGCGATATTGCTCCGTTCATCGTCCAGTTCGGTAAGCGGCTGGAGAGTTACGACATTGTTGGACACTTCCACACAAAGAAGAGTCCCCAATGTGAGTCGCTCACCGGTTGGTTCAAAAATCTGATGGACACGCTATGCGGTAGCCGAACCGGGGTGGCACAGATCTTTGGTTTGCTGGCTGGTGATGGCAAAGTCGTTTATCCGGCAGGCCGTAGATTGACACGTGAGCATGACGGGTGGAGCGACAACTTTGAAATTGCGAGGGACCTGGTTCGTCAAACAGGTCATTTCAATCTTGCCGACTTCCCTTACGTCGAGTTTCCTCAGGGCACCATGTTCTGGGCCCGCACGGAATGCTTGCGTAATTACCTACAGCTTCCTTTGAGCTTCGCCGACTTCCCGAAAGAGCCTATCGAGGCGGATGGAACGCTCGCGCACGCCCTGGAGCGGCTAGTGCTGATCTATAGCACTCCGTTCCCTGGTCGCAACTACAGGCTGGAGTCGCCGGAGCTTTCATGCGAGCCGCGGGAATATTACGAAGAACAGTACGATTTCTCCGCTCAGATCAAGCACGACACGATCAAGGTGCTCGCTTATTACCTTCCACAGTTCCACCCGACTCCTGAGAACGACGAGTGGCACGGCAAAGGGTTCACCGAGTGGTACAAGGTGCGGGCAGCCAACCCCTTGTTTCATGGGCACTACCAGCAGCACGTCCCGCATCCCGATGTGGGCTATTACCATCTGGATTCACCAGCGCAGTTGGCTCGGCAGGCGGACCAGATGCATCAGGCCGGTGTCCACGGTCTGATTTTCTATCATTACTGGTTTTCCGGTAAGTTGATTCTGGAAAAGCCGGCGAAAATGCTGTTGGAAAATCCGCAGATCAACATGCCGTTCAGTTTCTGCTGGGCGAACGAGAACTGGACGCGCCGCTGGGACGGCAATGAAAAGGAGATACTGCTCGGGCAGGTCTATTCGCAAAATGATGCGCGTGACTTCATCCGTTACATGATCCCGTTCTTCAAGGACGCCCGTTACATCAAAGTAGACGGACGGCCTTTACTCTTTGTCTACCGCCCCTCATCCATGGAGCAATGTGACGACTACCTCGCAATCTGGCGCCAGGAATGCGCCGATGCGGGCGTTGCAGCTCCCTACGTAGTCGCCACGCTGACACGTGGCGCTACGGCTCCTCGGGACTACGGCATGGATGCAGCCGTTGAGCGCGTGCTACAGGACTGGACAGGCGGCGCGGTTCCGGATGTAAAACATCAGCTCAGACCATACGGGCAGGTCAACGGTAGTGTTCTGGACTATACGGCGGTGGCTGACCATTACATGGAGAAGCCGCTCGACAACGACTACGTATTGTTCCGGTCGCTGGTACCTACCTGGGATAATACGGCCCGTTATGGGACTGAGGCCTTTGCCTTGCACGGTTTCAACACAGCGAAGATGCAGGAGTGGATGGAGAGTCTGATCCGCTATTCCGAGCAGAACCTGCCAGCCGATAGACGGTTCGTTGTGGTGAACGCCTGGAACGAATGGGCTGAGGGTGCGCATCTCGAGCCGGATCTGCGGTTTGGCTACGGTTATCTGAACGCCATCGGGCGAGCCATGTCCGGTTATGGTTTTACCGATGCCAGCTATATCGAGCTCGGCAGCGACGTGAAGCTGAATCTTCAGATCGAAGCGGCTGCAGCGAACCGATTGGAGAGCGATCCCGAGGCGCGGCGGAAATTCTTCCGCTGCCTGTCGAACTCCAGTGTCTTCGGATGCTTAAAAGTCTCAACTGACAATGCTGTGCTCACCGCAGGTCTGGCCGAGCAGGGTATCGTTTGCGAGAGGGCGGCTGAGGCGGGACGAAGCGACGCCTATGAATTGGTGTTCCGCGACCTATATGTATTCCCATCCGATGCCATCGAGGCGTTAGTGCAGATGGCGGTTCGTCACCCTGGGTACGATATTTCCGCGTCGCTCTGCAATGACCCCGCCTTTATTCACGGAACCCAGACCTATAACTTCGCTGTCACCTATAGCCAGCGCAGCGGGATGGAGCTGCGGAGCGGAACCACCGGTAACGGATTCAAGAGTTGCCCTGCCGCGAGTTGTTTTGCGTTAGGCGCTGCTCAAATGGAACCGTCGCACGCGAACCTTGAGCGTGTTGCCACCATCATTCGTTTCCATCGCAGCGGTGATCAGCGTTTGCTGAACAATGCGATTTTTTCATTGCTCTCACAGTCAGGTTGTCAGGTACAGCCATATTTGGCGCTGCAGGATATGGCCGACGACGAGGTGATGTTGCTGGAAGAGCGCCTGGCGGCTCTCCCATGGCATGACGGTTGTTTTCCGATCATTCGTCGTTACCAGTCGACGCCTGAGAATCCAGATCTTCGATCACTGATGCTTAACGACTCGCTCAAAGCGGTTGGGTCCGGCTACGCTGCCTTTCTCGATTACGACGATGTGCTCTTTCCGCATGCGTACGAGTACCTCCTCGCACGGCTCAAATCGACAGGTAAGAACGCTACCTTTGGGCGAGTCTATTCAACTACGGTAGACGCAGGGACTGGCCTAATCACCAAGCGTGAGCGGGTTTATGACTATGGCTTTAGCTATAGCGAATTCCTGCATTGCAACCATGCCCCGTTGCATAGCTTTATGCTGGATTTAAGCAGGATCGATTTGGGCTCGATCAGCTACTTCGATGATATGAAGTACATGGAAGATTACTATTTGACCCTGCAACTATTTAATCGTCGGGACACGGACTGGGCCTCGCTCAAATCCGACCAGTTCATTGGCGACTACATACATAGAGAAGGCGATGCGACCAATACGCTCGCCGTTAGCGATTTCCAGGCTAGAAAGGAACTCCTGTCCAGCGAGCACTTTCTGCGCTGCGAGGGCCGGATCAAAGCGCTGCGGGAAAAAGTGATGAGCTGAGCACCGCCGAATTCAAAGACAGCGGCAGTACCGCACTCCGATTACATAAGGCAACCCATGAAATTCTTCGACCAGTACGATCGCTTTTATACGACCAGCCAAACCAGTCCGTTTCCGCATCGCCTCAATGGTCGGCATCAAGCGATCATCGCCCGTAACGCCAGTCTCATCGCAGGCAAGCGGGTGTTGGATATTGCTAGCCATGACGGCCGCTGGAGTTTCGCTGCGCTGCAGGCCGGTGCTGCGCACGTAACCGGCATAGAGCCACGTCAGGAGCTGATCGATAACGCGCTTGATACCTTTGCCCATTACGGAATTGAAACGTCCCGCTTCAATTTTCAGTGCGGCGACGTATTTGATCTTCTCGCTGGGCAGACTTTCGACGTCGTGTTCTGCCTGGGCTTCTATTACCACACCATTCGGCATGCCGAGCTGCTTGATCGGATCGAACGCACCGGAGCCCGGTTCGTGGTGATCGATACGGAAGTTACACCGCGCGCAGACGAGCTGGCAGTGCCGACACCCAGCAATGACCCTCGTTTGGTCTTCTCTAACCCATACGCCATTCAGCTGCTGAGCGACCCGGTAGAGGACCAGCAGATGGCCTGGCAAGATTCCCTGACCCGCAACGGGCAGACCTTGGTCGGGCGTCCGTCACGTGCGGCGGTAAATTACATGGCTAATCACTTTGGTTACACATGCGAGACGTATGACTGGCCTGCGCATTTCAAGACCAAGCCAGAGCATGCCTCCTCGATGGTCGATTACGATCATGGCTGGAGAGAGACGTTTTTTCTTTCGAAGCGCTGAAATCGTTGCGTAACGATGAATTGTGCGACGGGCCATTTTCAGGCTCGTTCACATTTCATTTGGCCTGCCGGTCATGAGTTGCCGCAACCGGACAAGACGAGCCCGATCTCCGCGGACAGCTTCTATACATCCTTCCGCTCAACTATTCCTTTCGACTCGTATCGGCTGAAGCGCAGCTTTCTGCACTGTCAGCCAGCTGTAAACTTGAGCGAGACCTGCCGTGCCTACGATTCGCCGACGCAGGGCTTCCAGAGGGCGTTCCGCCAGGTAGTAGCCGATAGCGCCGGCCGCTAGAGAAAGGCTGACTGCGGCCAGGTAAGTGGAATACTGCTCAGGCCACCGCTCCGTAAGGGGCAGCATGATCAGCAGATGAAACAGATAGGCCGAGTAGCTGACGGCACCGAAAAAAGCCATGGCGCGGCTGCATAGCATTCGCCCGACCCAGCCGTTTCCGTCTATCAGCAAGACCACGAATCCCATCCACATCAGGCTGAAGTAGAGGTGCTTATCCAGCAAATCGGTACCCGGCGGCGTACCGTACAACCAGAGCCGGGTGCCGGGTAGCAGTAACAATAGTGCAGCCAGCATCAGCAAGGCATAGGGCGTGGCCAGATGTTTCCTTGGAAGGCGTCGTATGCGAGGCAGCAGAAGCGCCGCGATGATCCCGAACAGGAACGAGGGCAGATACCAACGGGTTTCGATCGTGCTTTCCGGTGTCAGCCAGTACGGCCAAAGCATTTGCTGTAGCGCCAGTGCGGCGATACTGGCCAGCAGCAGCGTCAGGTCACCGAAGCGACGCTGGAGGGCCTGCCCGACCCAGGCCAGCGGTGGCAGGATCAGGTAGAGCTTGAATTCGGCTGGAACGGTCCAGAGGTGAATGAAACCCTCTTGGAAAGTGATCGCTGACCAGAGTTGACTGTCGTTTCGTATTCCATGGTCCACCCCGTAATACAGCAGGCATGCCACGACGAACAGCGGCAGGATGCGCAAGCATCGCCCTAGCGCGTAGTCGTAAAGGTTATGAAATCCAAAGCCGCGATGTTGCAGACGCAGCGTCAACAGAAATGCGCTCAGCACGAAAAACAGCCAGACGCCTGTTTTGCTGCTGCCGCGCAGCCAGCGCATGCTTTCCGGCCAGCAGAATGCAATGCCATGCGTCAGCAGAACAATCAGGCAGGCGACACCTCTGATGCCATCGGCGGCAGGAAGGTGCAGTGGGGGCGTTGCGGTTGAATGCATGCTGCTCCAATGGTTGGTGTTTGTTCCATGAAAATCATCAGCCGTTAAGTCGCAGGTTGGTCTCGATTGTATTTGACAGGTTTAGGAAAACCATGCTAGCAAAAGTTGGCGGGGCATATGAGGTTTGAACAACAAAAAGGGCAGCCCGAAGGCTGCCCTTTTTTGCACATCTTCGAATGCTTAGAAGCGGTCGAAGCTGTTGCCGTCTTTCGACGTGGTGTACATCTGAGCGTCTAGGCTCGGTACTTCGCCTTCAACGACCAGGCGCAGCTTGCCTTCGCCGGACAGGGCCAGGCCCTTGGCAGCGGCAGCGTCAAAGATCTGCTGGATGGTCATCTGAGTGGTGGAAGCACGTGCTGCCAGAGTAGCTGGCTGGCCAGCAACGTCGCTCAGGTTGATGGTGGCAGTCTTGCCCTCGTCAGTGATGACGGTGATGAAGAACTTGCCGTCCAGGTTGGACGTGTTGCTGATGCGGACGTAGTTCTGGTACACGCCGCCCGGCTTGAGGGCCAGGTTCAGCGATGCGCTGCTGCCGTTCTTCTGCAGTTCGCCCAGAACGCCCAGGTCAACGGTGTTGACGGTGTAGGCAGCCTTGGCGACCGGTACCAGCTTGGCAGTGAAGGTCTGGGTAGCCAGAGCAGTCTTGCCGTCAACAGTCAGAGTCAGCGGAGCATCAGTCAGGCCAGCGGCCGGATCAACGGTGTAAGTTGCTTTGGCAGCGGTCACTTCTGAAGCAGTAGCGTCAGTCAGGACGGCGGCAGCAGGCAGCAGTTTGCCGTCTGTGTCTTTCTGGCCAGCAGAGAAGTCACCAGCGACTTCAACTTTGGCGCTGTCGACCAGGTCAGCCAGAGCAACAGCAGCACCAGCGGCGCTGAACACGTTAGCGTTGACACCTACGGTCAGGTTACCGATAACGTTAGTTACGTCGTTCTTGGCAGCGTCAACAAAGAACTTGGACTCTTGAGTCACGTCGATTTTCTGTGCTGCGCCCTTGGTGGTGACCTTGGCATTCAGAGCAGACTTGAAGCCGAACAGCTTGCCAGATTTGGCTGCTAGTGTGCTGCTATTGCCCGCTGCGGCATCTACACCAGTCTCGTACAGGCGGTACTGGATCGAAGCATCTGCGCCGGTAGCCTTGATGTTATTCAGAGCCAGTGTCAGCACGTCGCTGTTGGCTAGAGTGGCATCAGGAGTGATCTCGATAACTACTGAGGTGCTGCCTTTGGTGCCGCCGACTGCTACGGACGGAGCAAGATTTACAGGGCCGCCTGCGGCTACGGTCAGGTCAGCAGCGCCAACTGGTGTCTCGAACTGGGCATTGGTCAGGTCAAAGCGAACGTAACGTTTAACGCCAGCTGTAGCCGAGAAGCCGAGCTGGACTTTGACGTCGAGGTCGTTGGCAGCGGTGTCAGCCAGAACAGCCGGCAGCTTGATTTCGGATGCGTAGTTGATGGCATCGCTGTTGGCAGCGTTCAGGTCAACGGCGAAAGCGTTAGCGCTCATTGCAGCAACGGCAAGTGCGAGCAGAGTCTTTTTTATGATGCGGAGTCACTCCAAATGTTGTATTGGTTCGAAGTCCTTCGAACCGGTCCTTTACACCTGCCGTTTACGGGTGCTCGCTCTCTTCCGGAAGGGAACGAGCGGCATTCGGCGGGTGGGTCTCCCCCCAAGGGTTGGCCTGGGCTGATGATATCGATCCAGTATTAAAGTGCAAGCATAAGGATTAGTCATAGCCGCTCTTCTGACCAGATATTGTCGCCAATATCATGGCTGAAACATCCAGAAACCCTGAAATGCTGCGGTTTGGATAGGATGCGGCCGTTTGTCGGGTCGTCAGGACTGGAGTGCTTTATGGCTGGCGCCCGATATCTGTCGTTACGGTTTAAGGGTTAATTCCATGAGCCATCATAGATGTGGTGCCAAAGGTTATATGCGGTGCCGTTTGTCTGGGCAGCAGTCCAGCACTTAGGTGTGAGGGTATGGCTCACCCTGTGCCTCGCTTCTGCGGGGCATGGTGGAGCGCTGGGGAGGTGGCCTGCTTCTGCAGGCGCATATGGGCGTATCTTAGGGCGGGGCCATGCGCGGGTACGGCACAGCCCCGTTCGCGGCCGTGGGCCGCTCCTGCACAGGGTCAGGGAATGATTGCTGACGAGGTCGGGGCTACTGGCGGGGTGGGATTGGCCTCGGGAAGCTCGTTAAGGCCTCGGCGCTCCAGGTTCGGCGCGCTATTGAGCGGCAATCGGTCGCGGTAGCTGCGGGTCAAGGTCTGGGCCTCATCGAAGTCGCGGATGATGTAGGGAATGATCATCACGACCAGCTCGGTGCGGCTCTCACTGGCGCTCTGTGATTTGAAAAGGTTCCCCACCCACGGAATGTCGCCGAGCAGCGGCACGCCGGTATCGCCTCGCCCTTTGTTGCTGGAGATCAGTCCGGCAAGCATCACTGAGCCGCCGTCGCGCAGCGTCAGGGTGGTTTCGACCTTGCGGTTGTTGATGATGGGCGTAAGGCTCACGCTAGTGCCTGTATCTGTACTCTCCGACAGCTCCTGGATTACCTGCAGGTCGACCACGCCGCTGGCTTGCACCGTGGGTTTTATCGTGAGCAGCACGCCGGTCTTGCGGTACTGCACCGTCTGCGTGATGGGCGCACTGGCGGTGTCGGTGGACTGGGTTGTGCCCGTGACCACGGGGATCTCGTTGCCGACTTCGATGCGGGCTTCCTCACCGCTACGGACCATCAGCTTGGGACTGGAGCGGATCACGGCTTGACGGTTCTCGTAAAAGGCGTTGAGCGCCGCCTTCGTCTGGCCGGCGCTGTTCAACGCGCTGATATTCAGGCCGCTTGCACCGATGCCATTGACCGTGCCGAGAATCAGGTCCGTCGCGCCGATGCTGGCAGTGATATTGCGCCAATCGATGCCCAGGCCTTCTCGGTCATTGATGTTCACCTCTGCCAATAGCACGTCGATCATTACCGAGGGTACGGGGCGATCCAGCTCTTCGAGTAGCGGGCGCAGCTGGAGCCACTGCTGGCCGCTGCCCTTGTAGATGATAGCGTTGCGATTGGCATCTACCACGACATTACCCTGCTCCGGGTTGCCCTGGATTGTCGTGGGAGCGCCGCTGATATTGTTATTCATGCCGCGGCTGCCTGATGAGGTGCTGCCAAAGCTTGCGCTTCCGGTCAGGCTGCCAGTGCTTGCGCCCGTTGCGCTGCTGGTGTTGCTGTTGTTCAGCCCTGTATCAGGGATGCTGGCACTGTAGCCGAGCGCGCCCAGCATTGTGGCAATGCCAGCGGCCTGGGTGTTGCGTACCTGGTAGACAAACAGGCCGCTTTCTACCTGCTCCTGGCTCTGGCGATCGAGTAGTTCTACCCAGTGCCTAGCTGTATTGAGAACCTCAGGGTCGGCGGCAAATACGATCAATCGCTGCAGCTCCTTTAGCCTCAAGACCGTAACACCACCAAGCGGCGGGCTTTCAGACACATCGTATCCTTCTGCCCGCAAGACATTAATCAGGGCATTTCCCAGCGCATCTGCGTCCGAATATACCGGGCTGATGGCCATGCTGTGGCTGCCCTTCAGCGCTGGTTTGTCGAACACATCGATGGCTTGGCTGGCTTGGCGGATAAGATCGATAGGGCCGCGCAACAGCACGGAGTTCGTAATGGCGTCACTGCTGACCTGCAGGCTGGTGCCAGCGAACATTTCCTTAAGCCAGTTAATCATCGAGTCTGCCCGCACCACGCGCATCGGTATCTGCTGGAACACCGGGCGGTGCGACATGGGCACGTCAGGCAGGGCGCTGCCGCTGACCAGCAGCGGCAGGCTGTCGTTGGCGGTGTTGTCGGCTACCTGGAAATAGAGCACGCCTTCACGCTCGGTGATGGCAACGCCGTAGTCGCTCAGTACGAAGCGGGCCGTAGCGAAAATATCAGCGGGGGGTTGTGGCTCGGCGAGGCGCAGCGAGACCAGGTCGCTCTTATTCTGCAGCGCCGGTGCGATGCTGAAGGACAGGCCCAGGCGGTTGCCGAACACCTCGTTGATAAACGCAGGCAGGGGAAAGTTGTTCAGGTTCAGGCTGATTGCCGGGCCGGTGAGGTCCTGGCCCAAGGCATCGGCGCTCGCTTCGACGTAGGTCGGACCGCTTCGTACCTGGCCGGGGGTTGTTTGAAAGCGCTGCGCCTTGAGCGTCTGCTCGTCACGCACCGAGCCCTGCTGCAGGTTGGCGTCGTAGGCTTCCAGCTGCTGCGGTGGGCGAATGGGTTCTGGTAACGGGGTGGGGCTAGGATCGATGGCGCAGCCAGTCAGCATCATGGCGAGCGTGAGCAGGCTGAAGGGAAAGCGCGAGAGGCAGCAGCGGAGCTGGCCGTGGGCGTTGGTTTTCATGTGTGGTCTCATGATGTCGGCAGCCCCGGTATGTTCCGGGGTAGTTCTATTCTGCGGCGGGCTCGGGATAGAGCTGCAATTCGCCAGTGCCGCCTTCGTTATCCCGCCAGAGCAGGGACGTCGGCTTCAATTCGCTTACGCTGCGTTGCTCATCCAGCCGGTCACCAGGTCTGAGGGTGACGATGTTCTGCTTCGGATCCTGTACCAGGGCGCTGAGGCTGGTGCCTTGGCGGATGACGCCGATCAGCTTCCAGTCATGCCGTGCCGCCCCTTGCTGGCTATCGGCTGAATCCGGGTCTGCTTCAGTGCTGTTGGTCGGCTTTCTGCCCGGCCAATAGTTGGCGAGGTTTTTCGGCAGCTCGGCACGCGGCGTCTCGTGGGCGGCCTCAGGCCAGGCCCAGCGCTCTTCACCATCCTGCAGGAAGGTGGGCGTCGGCTGCGGCCAGAAATAGCCGATCAGTGGCAGGCCGAGCATCAATGCGAGTGCTGCCAGGGTCAGTCGCGCCTTCATTCAGCGCTGCTCCAGGGGCGGTACCAGGCGGTGCCAATCAACGAGAACACCAGATGGCTGTCGCGTTGTGCCTGTACGTTCAGGGTGTCGATGCGATAGGTCGGTTTGCCGGCTTCCATGGCCGCGATCAAGGCATAGAGTTGCTCGCCCTGTGCATTGCCTGCCAGCCGCAGCTGCAGCGGGATCAGGCCGGTTGAGGGGTCAGCCTTGCCTGCAGTGGATACTTCTATGCGGATCTGTTCGAGATTCTGTTCGGCCAGTAGCGTCTGGGCGCTGGCTTGGATGTCGGCGCGGGCGAATGCTTCGCTGTCGGCACTGCCGAAATGGCGTTCGGCCTGCTCTTCGAGCCGGGCGCGGGCCTGATCGAGGCGCTCGACCCATTCGTCCTGGCCGGCAAGCTGGCTGGCATCTACGAGCTGTTCCTGCAGATCGGCAATGGCCTGCTGTTGCTCGCTCCGTGCGTCGGCCAGCAGCAGGTTCAGATACAGCAGGGCGATCAGCGGAATCGCCAACACGCCCAAACGCAACCGCGGGTTGGCGTCAAGTTGTTCGCGGGCCTGTGCCCACTCACGCTGCAGCCAGGCGTTCATCGCTCGGCTCCGCCAGCAAAGGGGACGGCCTGCAACGTGACCATGCTGTTGCGCGGCTCGGGTTGTACCTGCACGCTGTCAACCATCCCTGTCTCATTGAGGCGGCGAACATAGTCACGAGGGTCAGGGCTCGGGTCGAGAAGAAATAACTGCAGGCGACCGGGCTGATAGTCGTAGCGCTGCCAGAGGCTGGCGCTGGATGGCAATGCTTCGCCGACGCGCCGAATCAGTTCGGCCTGGCTTTGGCTGAACAGTGCCTGACGCGTCAGCCAGCGATCGCGGCTTTGCAGTACTCGGCGCCGCGCTTGAGCCTGGAGCTGGCTGCCCTCTTCGAGGTCTGACAGTTGGCTAGTGAACTGTGCCTGCTGGCGGCTCAGGTCCAGCCACGCACCTGCCTGGATCAGCAGGGCCGCGAGCAGGATGGCGGCTACACCCGCAATGGTCATGCCTTGAATGAGCTGGCGATCAGCAGCTTGCAGCGGGCTGCGCTGTGTCAGGTCGAGGTCGATCTGCGGCAGTTCCGGGGCTGCGCGGCCGCCCCAGCGGCTGTCGATCAACCGACCTTCTCGCCAACGCTGCCACTCTTGACCATTGATGCCTGACACCATGCGTTCGCCTTCGGCGAGCGGATCGGTAAGGCTCAGTGCAGAATCCGGTAGAACACTGTAGCGCGCGGCTTGCGGCAGGCGCTCCAGCAGCGCGGCCTGGTCCCAGACCCATAGTTGTGCATGGCCGTCGTGCCAATTGGCGTAATGGCCAGGCTCGCTGAATGGAGAAAGCAGCAGCAATTGTTGTTGGAGCGCTTGGGGGCGTTTGCTTGCCGGAATCTTGCTGAAATCAAGGTTGAAAAAAAGGCTTAACTCTCTGGACAGCAGCACGCGAGGTCGCAAGCCCGCGTAGGCTTGTTGCCGGATGCTGTGTCGGTCAACCGTCCATTGCTGGCTCGAGCAGCGGCGGGAAAACCACTGGCTGAGGCGTTCGGCAGGGCTGCTCCTGGTCAAGCGAGAAGAGATAATCTATTTCCCAAGGGGTGGTTCTGGAAGTGGGCGTGGATGATAGCCCAAGCCATATCGGCTGTCTGCAATCGGCCATGACCGTCCATAGCTTAATCCTCAGGTAGGGCGAGGCCTGGCTTGGGGCTGCGAGAGGGTCGAGCGGTATGATTCGGCCTAGGCGCTGGTTGGCGTCCGCCAAGTCTGCGAAGGGCTTGGTTTGCCGTTCTTGGACAAGGGCCTGAGCGAGACTTTCGTCGATCCCCGGGATGGTCTGTAGCACTGCGGCGGGCGCCGTGTTGAGGTTGTGCAGTTGACCGCTGCGTGTCGTCGCGAAGGGGAGCATCGCCAGCAGTGGGTCATGCAGGGCGGTGCTGTCGAGCAGGTTGAACACCTGGCCGGGGCTGATCATCAGGCGCTGCGGAGGCGGCGCCAGTCCCTCATTGAGGTAGTCGCTCGAGGTGGCGCCGTTGAGGCGGCGCAAGTCGTCCTGGTCGGTGTAGTCCTGGAGCTGGTCGAGAAAGCGTTCGGCCTGCTGCGGTGTCAGGCCGTGTTGCCGGAACAGCGTTGTCCATCGTTCGCGGTCCGGGTCAAGCAAGCTCAACAGTGAGCCTTCGTCCTGCAGGGCGAACGTGCTGGAGCCGATGCCCTGATATCGGCGCCCATCAACGAACAGGTGCGGGTAGGCGCTGATATCTACGTCAGCGGCTGTATCGGCGAAGGGATCGTAGCCGCTGCTGGTCGCTGGCGGATTGCGCAACAGATAGGCGTTCTGCACCAAGGGTCGTGTCGCGGCCACGTGCAGCAATGTAGCCAGGGTGGCATCCCGGTCCAGGCGCCCCTGCAGCTGCTGTCGCAGCTGGAAGGTCTGCTCCAGGCGTTGTTCCGCATAATCGGAGATAAATGCAGCGACCAGCGACAACACCATCAACAGACCCAGCACGGCGATCAGCGCGAAGCCCTGACTACCCTTGGTCTTATAAGCGAGCCGCTTTGGCGAGCCCCGTGTAACGGAGCCTCGGTGCAGCAACATCTCCTGTTGCTGCATCGGCTCGCACGCCAGGGATGTTCCTGCCGGATTGGACATGGCTGGTGACATTAGAAGTCGCGATAGTCGAGGCGAGGAAAGGTGCGTCCCGGAAGGTTTGCGTACCAGCGCAAGGTCGGGGCGTCTCTGGGTGTTATTTCGAGCGCGATGGCGCCTGGAATGCTGCCATCCCCAGCTTGGGTGGCGGTGCCCGATGGTAGCGGCCATTGCTCCGCAGCCGCGCCGTTCGGTGCTCGATAGATGAAACGGCCGCGGCTGCCGACCGGCCAGCGAGCGATTTCCCAGTCTATTCCGTTCGGTTGGCTATAGGACAGCTTCAGTTCGCCTTCTTCTGTTTCGCTCAGCTGCCAGCTGAAAAAGCTGACCTGACCGTTGCTGCCTTGCAGAGGCTGATGGGTAACGCCGCCGAGTCGTTGCGCATCGCCTCTGAAATGGCGCGGTGCGTCGAGTTCGGCCTGGGTGCCGGATAACGTTTCGGAGAACCAGCGATAACCCAGTTCGAGCGGCATCCCTTCGCTCTGGCGGCGCTGCACTCGTTCGTACGTACTCAATGCGGTGCCGAAGCCCTGCATCAGGAGGCTGGTCACCAGTGCAAGTATGGTCATGACGACCAGCAGCTCAAGCAGGGTCATTCCTCGCTGGCTGCAATGCGCGCTCTTAGAAATCATCGGTAGGCTCGGGCAGGCCCGGTTTGAGCCGATAGTTAACTACGCGCGTATGGAGAGCCGGCAGCGAGCGGTTGGCCGTGTGCGGGGTCAGCGAGACGTCGTACAGCGAAAGCAGGAAGTTGCTGCCGCCGTAGGATGCGGTTCGGGATACGTCACGCTCAATGGCGTTCGCCTTCCAGTCGATGGTGATATTGCCAGAGTTGAAGGTACCCTCTGGGCGCTGGGCCAGGTCCACGGTCTTCAGGTATTCGCTGGCACTGGCTATTGCCGGGCCGGCTTCAACGTAAAGTTCGGCGCGCTGCAATTGCACCAGGCTGCCGTTGATCCAGGCAAACAGGGCCATGCAGCTGCCAGCAAGGATCACCAGGGCGACAATTGCTTCGAGCAGCGAAAAACCTTGCTGTCGACTGCTGCGGATCGGGCTCATGCGGTTACGAGCGCCACTGGCAGAGCGGTGCCTTGAGGCTGATGCTGTCCCGTTTGCTGTCGCCTTGCCATATCTCTATCTCGCCGCCCAGGCAGCTGCCATTGCTCTGATACACCACTGGTGCCCTGGCTGTGACGCGCCATCCTTCAGGCAGGTTCAGCGGGGCGCCTGTTGTGTCGATGCGCAACCCTTTGCCGTTGCGCAAGGCCAACAGCGGAAGCCCATTGATCTTCTGGCGAACCTCTTGCAACTGGTTCCTTGCTGCGAGCTTATCGCCCAGGCCGATGAAGCGAGGCGCAACAACGCCAGCAATCAGTCCGATGATGGTAATCACTACCAGCAGCTCAATCAGAGTGAAGCCGCGTGGTGACCGTCGCATGGCTATTTTTCCAGATAGCCCACGTCAGCATCCAGGCCTTCGCCGCCCGGCTTGCCGTCGGCACCCTGGGAGTACAGTGCGAAGCCTTGGAGGTTGTCGACCGGGCTTTTATACACGTAGGGGTTGTTCCACGGGTCTTTGGGCAGCTCGTCTTCGAGATACGGGCCCTGCCAATTGGCGACATCGGCGGGTTTGCGCATCAGTGCGGCGAGGCCCTGTTCGGTGTTGGGGTAATTACCGACATCCAGTCGATAGGTCTGCAGTGAGCCACGTAGCATCTTGATCTGGGTTTCAGCCGTCTTCACTTTGGATTTGTCGACATTGGAGAACAGCCGAGGGCCGACCAGGCCGGCGAGCATGCCAAGAATGACCAGAACCACCAGGAGTTCGATGAGGGTAAATCCGCGGCTGCGGTGGGTAGAAAAGGATGACAGCTTCATAGGAGTTCCAAAAGTTAAATAGCCATGTCGTTGACGCTGGTGATGGCCAGGATGATGCCGAGGATGATAACGCCGATCACCGAGCCAATCAGCAGAATGGCAACGGGCTCGATGAGCGCCATAAGTTTTTTCATCCGGTTTTTGCTGTTGTCTTCATAGAGGCTGGCAAGCGATGCAAGCATCTCGGCAGCCCGGCCTGTCCGCTCGCCGACTTTTATCAAGTTGATGCCAGTGCGGTTCAACGTATGCGTTTCTTCCAGGGCAGAGGAGACGCTCTTGCCTGCACGCACCTGGCGGATTACCTCCTGCATGGCGGCCCGCCGGCGTGGGATGCGCATCGAGGCGGTGGAGAGGCTCAGCGCTGCGAGCAATTCGACCTTGCAGGCGAGCATGGCGGACAGCGTATAAGACCAGCTCGCCATGTCGGTTTCAGTGAGCCAGCCGCCTATGATGGGCAGCCGTGTCAGCCAGTTGGTCAGGCTGGCGCGCATGGCTGGCTGGCGCAGTGCCGCAAGCCCCGCAATGACGGCGAAGGCGAGTCCGCCAATCAGCAATTCCCAGTTGGCGTTGAACCAGGTGCCGCTGCTCAGTACTGCGGTGGCGAGCCAGGGCATGTCCGTAGCGCTGTTCTTGTCCAGCATGCCGCTGAACTTGGGAACAACCACGACAAACATCAATAGGACCGCGGCGATCCCGGCAATGACCAGAATGATGGGGTAGGTCAACGCGTTGCGCAGCTCGTTTGCCGTGCGGTCGTCATACTCCATCTTTTCCTGGGCACGCTTCAACGCTCCTGCAAGGTCGCCTGTGAGTTCTCCGGCGCGTACCAGGTGAAGAAGGTAGTCGGGCAGGGGCAGGTTGGTGGCCGCCAGCGCTTCGGAAAACGATTCGCCGTGTTGCAGGGCGCGCGCGATGCCGGCGAACGCGTGGTCGATCCGCTCATGATGGCCTGCGTCGGTCATGGCCTCGATCGACTCTGCGATCGACACCTCGGACTCGATCAGGCGTGTCAGTTCGTGCAGCGCCTGGGTGATGTGCTGGCGCGTTAGTCGAGGCGTAAAAAGGCCGGGGGCCTTTTTGCCTTCGTCTGCCTTGAGGTCAATGGGCGTTATCGCCTTGCGCTGCAGCTCGCGCAAGGCGTCTACCTTGTTCGCGGCTTCTAGCAGGCCGGTCTGGCGCTCACCTTGAGCATCGAAACCGTCGTAGGCGAATTTCATCGTTGTGGAACCTGTTTCAGTTGGCGCAGGCAAGCGGCGCATTGTAAGGGATTAGTCCAGATATGTCGGCTCGGCCTTACCATTCTGCAGTGCCGACTGTCCGTCTTTGTTTCATCAAGACGAAGAGGTTTTATGTGAAAGCACCCGCATGGCCGCTAGAATGGTTGCCCGAGAATGTTAGATCTGTCGGTGCGTTGCGCCGGCGATCCTAGGAGTTGCGATGAGGTTGGGGGAGCGTCTGGTCCTGGCTGGCATGGTCAGTGAGGATGACGTGCAGCGAGCACTGAGTTTGCAACGGCAGACCGGGGGTCGGCTGGGCTCGATTCTGATCCGTATGGGTGCTTTGTCCGAAGATGCGCTGCTAACCGTACTGTCCGAGCAGGCCGATCTGCCGGTGATGGCCGCCGCAGCCATGCCTGCGCCCTCCGATGCCTATGCTTTCATGGCTCAGCTTCCGGTCCGGCTGGAATGGCTGCTGGATAACAATATGGTGCTATGGGAAGCCGAGGGCGATTTGCAAATGGTCGCCCGGGACCTGGCCGATTCACGTGTCGTCGATCTGGTTGCTTATACCTTTCCCGATCGACTCCCCAAGCAATACCTGGCGAGAGGCCAGGACATCGACAATCTGATCGGGCAAATTCGTCGTGAGAGCGCGGTGTCCGATCTGTTTCGTGATGATAGTCAAACCCTCAAGAGCCTTATTGAGGAGGCTCCAGTCGTTGAGCTCGTGAACAACTTGCTGGCGCAGGCGGTGGATTCGGGAGCGTCCGATATTCATGTGGAGCCAGAAGAAACTCGCTTCACGGTTCGAATGCGGGTGGATGGCGTACTGCATACGCGGATGGTTCAGCCGTTTGAGCGTTATCCTGCGGTTGGCTCTCGTATCAAGCTGATTGCCGGGCTGGATATTGCAGAAAAGCGGCTGCCGCAGGACGGGCGGATTACGCTGCGCTTGAGCGGAAAGGATATGGACATCCGTGTGTCGACCGCTCCGGGCGTTTTTGGCGAGTCGATCGTGATGCGTTTGTTGCCAAAGAACCGGGGAGAGTTGTCGCTAGGCGGCCTTGGGTTCGAATCTGATCATCTGGAGATGCTCAAGCAGTGGCTGGCCTTCCCGAATGGCATCGTGCTGGTGACAGGGCCTACTGGTTCGGGTAAGTCCACAACCTTGTATGCCGCACTCGGCGAGATGCGCGACGGCAGCAACAAGATCATCACCGTTGAGGACCCGGTTGAGTATCAGGTGCCGGGCGTGACGCAAATCCAGGCCCATGCTGAGATCGGGTATACCTTTTCGCGGGCGCTGCGTGCCATTCTCCGACAAGACCCGGACACCATTATGATTGGTGAGATTCGCGACCTGGACACGGCTCAAATCGCCATCCAGTCGGCGCTTACAGGCCACCTGGTTCTGTCGACTTTGCACACCAACGACGCTGCATCGGCCTTCACCCGTCTGGTCGATATGGGGCTCGAGCCGTTTCTGGTGGCCGCTTCGGTTCGCGGTGTTCAGGCTCAGCGGCTGGTGCGTAAGCTGTGTGGAAACTGCGCAGAGCCGGATGAGGCGCCAGTGCTGCTGGCGGAGTGGCATGCGCTCGGCCGCAGCGGGCAGGGCGACTGGAAGCGTGCGGTCGGTTGCAATCGCTGCCATAACACGGGGTATCGCGGTCGGATGGGGATTTACGAACTGATTCCCTTGACTGGTGCGTTGCAGCAGCTGGTCAACCGACAGGCTCCGCTCCAGGAAATGAAGGCTTTGATCCGCAAGCAGGGCCATCGCGGTCTGCTCGAGGATGGATTGATCAAGGCTAGCCGAGGCCTGACCAGCATCGAAGAGGTTATGCGTGTCGCTTACATCGAGCAGGATATGGAATGAACATGAAAAACGGGACTTCAAACCTCGTGCAGCAGCGGGTAGATATCGACGCCAATACACGTGCGCGTATGAAAGGGCAGACGCCTGTTGCCATCTGGCTCACCGGGCTCAGTGCGGCAGGTAAATCCAGCATTGCCAATGCGCTAGAGGTCGCGCTGGTCGAACGCGGACGGCATACCTATTTGCTCGATGGGGATAACGTGCGAATGGGTTTGTGTCGGGACCTGGGCTTCAGTGATGCGGATCGGGAGGAGAATATTCGCCGGATCGCCGAGCTGGGACGGCTATTTGTAGATGCCGGACTAATCGTGATCACCGCGTTCATATCGCCGTTTCGAGCCGATCGGGAACTGGCACGCACGATTATTGGGGATGATGCCTTCATTGAAGTATTCGTCGATACGCCGCTGGCCGAATGCGAGCGGCGCGACCCCAAGGGGCTATATGGCAAGGCGCGAGCGGGGTTGATCAAGAACTTCACGGGGATCGATTCCGCTTATGAAACGCCACTGAATCCGGAGATTCGGCTGGACACGCTGCAGCGGAACCTTTCAGAAGTGGTCACTCAGATCCTGCAGTATCTGGACAATCGTTTCGCCGGCCACTGAGCTTGCAGTTGCTCTGCAGGCGAGGCGTCCGGGTGGGTGCGCATGATTGACCCTCTGACGATTGCGGGGCTGGGGGTCGGCATTCTTGTCGGGATGACTGGTGTGGGCGGTGGTGCAATGATGACGCCGCTGCTTGTGCTGCTGTTCGGCTATTCCCCTGGAGTTGCGGTGGCGACCGATCTGCTGTTCGCTGCGGTGACCAAGACATGCGGCGTTGCCGTTCACTACCGCGCCGGTACCATAGACTGGGTCGTCTTGCGTCGCTTGTTCCTGGGCAGCCTGCCAGCTGCGCTGGTTGTCGGGGTAGGGCTGGGCTACTGGGGGGCGGAGAGGTCAGATGCGCTGGACCCGTTGGTGCATGATGCGCTGGGGTGGCTGCTTCTTTTGTCTGCGTTGGGAACCTTCTTTCGTAATTGGTTGCATCAGTTGGGCGCTCCATTGCGTCTGGCGGGCGCCGAGCAGCTCAGGCGTTGGCAGCATGGGGTCACGGTGGCTGCGGGCGTCTTCATTGGTGTTTCCGTAAGCTTGACCTCCATCGGAGCTGGCGCTCTTGGAGCCGTCGTCCTGCTCTATCTGTATCCCGTTCGTTTGCTAGGTGCTCGGTTGGTCGCGACCGATCTGGCGCACGCTATACCTCTGGCGCTTGTAGCCGGAACATTGCACTGGATGAGAGGTTCGGTAGATTGGGCACTGCTGTACAGCTTGCTCCTGGGGTCGATACCGGGTGTGCTGATCGGTGTCTGGCTTAGCCGCTGGCTGGCGGTCCAGTGGGTGAATCTGGCAATTGCGTGCGTGCTCGCTGCGAGTGGGGCGAGACTGCTGGTTATTTGATGTCTGACCTGTCGACCTATGTTTGCTTGTTAGGGGCAATCGTGCGCTATCGCCCTCTGGTCCGACTTATTCTGGCAGTGGCAGGCAATCGAGCCCTTTGCTTTTCGCATGGCGTTGAGGTTCGTGTAATTGGGAGGATGCCCTGCAATCCCTGGAATGAAAGGCGAGCCGTATAGCGAGCCTTTAGTGATGCGCCGGCCTTAAACAGAGTGGCTATGAAGGCCAATCGGAGTTTAACTTTTACATCGTGACTGATAGCCCTTTCAGTCCGTCAACGCAATAGTCAGACCAGCTTACATTCCGTTGGGATGGATGGAAGCGCTCTGATTGCATCGGCGTGTTGTGCCCGGTCTGTAGAACCGAGCCGAGGACACGCTCGGCCATGTGGTGGCCGCTTTCTCACGGTTGGCTGCCGTCGTTGCCCGAGTGGGATCTGAACACGATCAATGACTGAGAGCGTAGAATCTCGGTCGGGCAGCTATGGATGGCTGCGGACGCCGGAGGGCTATGTTGAGCGCAAAGAAAAAAATTCTGGTAACTGGCGGCACCGGTCTTGTTGGACGCGCGCTGCTTGAGCGCCTCGTCTGCCGTTCGGACGTGCGCGTTCTCGCGTGGATACGTCGCGTCGATGCACTGCTGCCGGTTGGCGTTATACCCGTTCCGCTGTCGCATGGTCGCGTGTTTGCTGCAGGGGCCCAGACGGACGGGCTGGATACGGTCATCCACTGTGCAGCTCGCGTTCATGTTATGAACGAAAAGGTAAAGGATCCCGTTGCGGAGTTCCGCAAAGTCAACGTGGACATGACTCTCGAGCTTGCTCGTAGCGCTGTGAAAGCCGGTGCCCGTCGTTTCATTTTCATTAGTTCGATCAAGGTCAACGGTGAGGGTACGCTGCCTGGCCAAGCGTTTACCGCCTTCGATGAGCCTGCGCCTATTGGCCCCTATGCTCAGTCCAAATATGAGGCGGAGCTCGGGCTACGAGCGATCAGCGCTCAAACCGGTCTTGATGTTGTGATTATTCGGACACCCCTGGTGTATGGACCAGGAGTACGGGCAAATTTCAGAAGCATGATGCGCTGGCTTTCTGCCGGTTTACCACTGCCGCTGGGTGCTCTTCACAACAAGCGCAGCTTGGTGGCGTTGGATAACTTGGTTGACTTGATTGACGTATGCATCGACCACCCGGCGGCAGCAAATCAGACGTTGCTTGTAAGCGATGATGAGGATCTTTCCACTAGTGAGCTGTTGCGGCGCTTGGCAGCGGCGCTAGGCAGGCCCGCTAGATTGCTTTCGATCCCTGAGGGCTGGTTGGCCAAAGGGGCTCGTTTGCTCAGGAAAGAAGATGTCCAGGTCCGGTTGTGCGGCTCGCTGCAGGTGGACATACGGCACACCCGCGAACTTCTCCGGTGGGCGCCCCCCGTGCGGGTCGACGATGCGTTGGGGCGCGCCGCTGCAGATCATCTTGGAAAGGGGCGACCATGACGCTCTGGTTGGTTTTGCCTCTGGCCTTCGTCGCATCGTTTTGCCTCACGTCTGCTATGCGACGCTACGCGTTGCGCCAGAGCCTGATCGACGTTCCCGGTGCTCGAAGTTCTCACTCGGTGCCAACGCCGCGGGGCGGGGGCGTAGCGATCGTTCTGGTGGTCGCCTCTGCGCTATTCGGCCTCGTATGTTTTGATTTGATGAGCGAGTCTCTTGTCTGGACAGTAGTGGGGGCTGGACTGGCAGTCGCGTTGCTCGGATTCATCGATGACCACGGGCATATTGCGGCCCGCTGGCGTTTGCTTGGGCACTTCATAGCGGCAGGCTGGGCTGTGTTCTGGCTGGGTGGGTTGCCGGCGATTACGGTATTTGGTGCCACGATGGATCTGGGGTGGCTCGGGACGCTGTTAACGTTGTTGTTTCTCGTCTGGATGCTCAACCTTTATAACTTCATGGACGGCATAGATGGCCTTGCCAGCGTCGAGGCGATCAGCGTTTGTCTGGGTGTGCTGCTTTGTTATGCCGCCGCGGGAATAGAAACAAAGGTGTCTGGGCTCGTCGAGTGGTTGTTGGTCGCGGCGGTTGCGGGGTTTGCTTGCTGGAACTTCCCACGTGCTCGTATCTTCATGGGTGATGCGGGCAGCGGTTTTTTGGGCATTACCATTGCGGTTCTTGCATTGAACGCGGCTTGGGTGGCGCCTCAATTGCTGTGGAGCTGGCTGATTCTGCTGGGCGTTTTTGTTGTCGATGCAACTTTCACCTTATGGCGTCGTCTGCTGCGAGGCGATGCGTTGTATGAGGCGCATCGCAGCCATGCATATCAGTTGGCGGCGCGCCGGATAGGGAGCCATGTGCCGGTGACCGTAACGGTGGCACTTATCAATCTGCTTTGGCTGTTGCCGTGGGCGCTCGGAGCCGCTGTTGAATCTATCGACGGGGCTGTAGCTTTGTTATTAACGTATGTTCCGTTAATTGCGCTGTGTGCATGGCTTCGCGCGGGTTCAGCGGAGCGGTCGCGGGACATGTAGGACCGGCCGTAGCAGCAAACGAATCTGGCGTCGCGGCGTGACCTTTTCATAGGTGTGAGTGAGAGCTGTTTTCTGTAGGAGTGGCCGGTGGCTGATGGCCGCGGGCTCGGTTGATGTTGGTGGCATTGCCGGCTCCTACAATCAAGGTAGGATACAGAATGCTGCGGGACTATTTATTGAGGCTGCCAAGACGCTATAAGCGACTTTTACAAGTCTTGGCTGATGTTCTCTTGGTTTGGGTGTCGTTGTGGCTGGCTTTCGTGGTGCGCCTGGGCTCTTTCGAGGAAGTAGACCCATTGAGTGGTCATGCCTGGTTGTTTGCTCTTGCGCCGGTGCTAGCGGTCCCGTTGTTCATTCGTATCGGCATGTATCGTGCCGTTATGCGTTATCTGGGCAATGATGCGCTAATCACTATCGCCAAGGCGGTGACACTATCTTCGTTGTTACTGGCTCTGGCTATCTATTGGTACCGCGATGCGCCGGCACTTGTACCCCGGTCGCTGGTCTTCAACTACTGGTGGATAAGCTTGATGCTGCTCGGCGGTCTGCGCCTGTTGCTGCGTCAGTATGTTCTAGGCGACTGGTACCGCGGGATGCTGGCCGCTCCATTCCGTCGTGACGATGGGCTGCCGCGAGTGGCTATTTACGGGGCGGGTGCGGCGGGCAATCAGCTAGCTGCCGCGCTGCGGATGGGACGTGTAATGCGGCCTGTCGCCTTCATCGATGATGATGCAGATATTGCCAACCGTGTCATTGCGGGCCTGAAAGTATACAAACCCAAGCATATTGGTCAGATGATTTCGGATACTGGCGCTAGCGAAATTCTGCTAGCGATTCCGTCGGCTACGCGGGCGCGGCGTAAGGAGGTATTGGCGGATCTGGAGTATCACCCGCTGCACGTTCGTTCGGTCCCCGGTTTCATGGATCTGGCCAGTGGCAGGGTCAAGGTTGAAGATCTTCAGGAAGTCGACATCGCTGACCTTTTGGGGCGGGACAGTGTAGTGCCGGACGAAAATCTATTGGCTCGTTGCATTCAGGGGCGGGTGGTGCTTGTGACTGGCGCTGGCGGCTCCATTGGCTCTGAATTGAGTCGCCAGATCGCCCAATTGGCGCCAACCGTTTTGATTCTGTTCGATCATAGCGAGTACAACCTTTACTCCATTCATCGGGAGCTGGAACAGCGAGCCTTAGACCAATCGCTTCCAGTTGTCTTGATTCCTGTGTTGGGGTCGGTTGGAAATCCGCGTCGGTTGCTGGATGTGATGCGGACCTGGGGCGTCGATACCGTTTACCATGCGGCTGCGTACAAGCATGTGCCAATGGTGGAGCACAACATTGCGGAAGGCGTCATGAACAATGTTGTGGGCACGCTGCATTGCGCGCAGGCAGCAATTCAGGCTGGTGTATCAAGCTTCGTGCTGATCTCTACTGACAAGGCGGTACGCCCTACTAATATCATGGGCAGCACGAAACGCCTTGCAGAAATGGCGTTGCAGGCGCTTAGTCAAGAGGCCGCCCCAGTGCTGTTTGGACAGTCTGCAAGCGTCAACCAAGTCAACCGGACCCGTTTCACCATGGTTCGTTTTGGCAATGTGTTAGGTTCGTCAGGCTCGGTGATACCCCTTTTTCGCGAGCAGATCCGCCGCGGTGGCCCTGTGACGGTCACGCATCCTCAAATCACTCGTTATTTCATGACCATTCCTGAAGCGGCGCAGCTTGTCTTGCAGGCGGGGTCAATGGGGCTCGGTGGGGATGTGTTCGTGCTTGATATGGGGGCTCCGGTAAAAATAGCCGAGCTTGCCGAGAAGATGATCCATCTCTCTGGGCTTTCGGTTCGCAGCGAGAGGAATCCTGGGGGAGACATCGATATCCAGTTCACAGGATTACGGCCAGGCGAGAAGCTCTATGAAGAGCTATTGATAGGCAACAATGTCACGCCGACGCAACATCCGATGATTATGTCCGCCAACGAGGCTTATCTGCCTTGGGGTGAGTTCTGCACTGTACTTGACAGTCTCATCCAGGGATTAGATCGCGATGACCTCGAGCAGGTTCGGATGGTGTTGCGTACGGCAGTGGATGGCTATTTCCCCTGCGATGAAATTGTCGATTGGATTTATCGGCAGCGAAAGGGTAAGCCGCTCGTTTAGTGCGTTTAATCCGATGTCGTAACGGAGTATCCACACTGCGGCTCGACCGGCTGATCGTCGACGAATTAACGAGTCCAGACTGGCAGCCCGATCAGTCCAATCGGCAATGTCACCTTGTGTATCTGGGTTGGATGATGCCTTGAAGTGCCTCATATGGGATTTCCAGCTTTGGATGACCGCTGGAATATGGCGCGATGCTATAGACGTCGTACTTGAGCAAGACCTTGTCGCGCAGCAGCGCGACGTTTGATGTCTGCTGAAATGGCCATTGGCGGCTGAAAGCGGCGTCGTGTTCGTTGGCGAGCAGCCACTGCTGATGCGCCTTCGCTGCGACGCGCCAGAATGCCCCTTCCTTGCCTGGCAGCAGCACATCGGCGAGCTTCAGCTCACGGTCCTGCTCCCGATCGAAGTTGATGAAGCCGCGCCCGGGCATACCGTGTGCGCCGCCAGTGTGGAGATAGCTCGATAGCTCGACTACCAAAAGCGGACCATGCTGTTCGCGCAGTTTGGCTTGCAGGTAACTGATCCATCCGGGCTCCGCAGTCTGCAGGAATGCCTGTTGATAACCCTCAAGTGATGCCGGGACTTGCGCATCCGGGGTGTTTACTGTCATCTCACGTAACCGCTGATCGATCAGCGCATTCAGCACGGGCTCGTTTTCGAATAGCTGAGTATCTATGTTCACCAAAGGGCAGCTATCGTCGTGCGCAGAACAGCCAGCCTGGCGTTGCTCGCTGAGGACTTGTCGAACGTCTACAGGCGGCTCGCCGCCGAAGTGTTGGCAGCCGCCGATGAGCAGGCAGAATGCTGTTAACGCGATGGCGTTGCGGAATGACATCAATGGATCGACTCCTGTGGCGGCTTCAGTGCGGTTCGAGTGCCGGAGCGGAATGAAGTTCGAGTTTGCCGTTTGGGCATCTTCCTTCATGCGCGTGGTCTGCAAAGGGCTGCGTCTGAACAAACGGCGCGCTAGGATGGCAACTGATAGACCGCTCACGTCGTGACGGTTGCAGCCTTTTTCCGGCGCCGGCAGGTGCGGGACTAAACCGATATGTGAGTAGTTCATGAACGATATTTTCAAAGCCGGCGCAGACGATGTCGAGATCATTAGTCGCGAGCGCTGCTTTAGCGGCTTCTACAACCTTGACCGGTTTCGGCTTCGCCACCGTCTGTTTCGAGGCGGCATGGGTGCCGAGATCGAGCGCGAACTGTTCGTAAGGCACGATGCGGTCTGCGTTCTTCCTTATGATCCGCAGCGCGACGAGGTGGTGCTGGTCGAGCAGTTTCGTGTCGGTGCCATGGCGCATGGGGACAACCCATGGCTGGTGGAAACGGTGGCCGGTCTGATCGACAAGGACGAGCAGCCTGAAGAAGTGGCGCGCCGGGAATCGATCGAGGAAGCAGGACTGGAGCTCGGCGAGCTCTGGCCAGTGTCTGTTTATTATCCGTCGCCTGGTGGTAGCACAGAGCGTATCCATCTCTACGTTGGGCGCTGCAGCAGTGTCGGTGCCGGCGGTGTGTTCGGGCTGGAAGAGGAGGGTGAAGATATTCGTGCCGCTGTGTGGTCTCTTGATAACGCTTTGGAGGCGCTGCGCGACGGTCGGATCGATAATGCGGCGACGATCATCGCCCTGCAGTGGCTGGCCTTGAACCGCAGCGAGATCAGGGAGGCATGGATATGAGGCGAACCCGCGAACGATACCGTGTCGACTTGCTGGAGCTGCAGGCGGCCTGCGAAGCGAACTATCTGCGTCTCATGCGCTTGCTGCCTGATATGCGCAACCACCCGGACACGCGTCGGATCGCCATGAGCCAAGGCGACCGTTTGCTTGGCGTACTGGTCCTGACCGTGACCGAGAGCTGCCCCTACACCACTACGGTTCAGATCAGTCAGCAGGACTGCTTGCCCTGGCTACCGGTGCCGCAGATGGACGTGCGGGTTTATCACGATGCGCGTATGGCTGAAGTGATCGGTGCAGAGAATGCCCGTAGATTCCGCGGCATTTACAGCTATCCCAACGCTCAGATGCATCAGCCTGACGAAAAAAATCAGCTAAATCTGTTCTTGGGAGAGTGGTTGGGCCATTGCCTGGCGTGTGGTCATGAGCTGGAATCGGTATTCTGAATTGGGCAGTACTCGTCTGGATCGATATTGTGCGGTGCCATGCGTTGACCGTGGATGATGCTGCCAAGCGGTTCTGTGATGCATGCCCGCATCGCGCAGTTTACCCCTGCGGCTCTCAGCCACCATAATTCTCCTGCGATTTCGCCAAAGGAGACGAGTCTTGGCTGCTGCGCCGTTCACTGCTGAAAACGACTCGGTGTTGCTTGTACAACTGACCGACAGTCACCTGTTCGCCGAATCAGGCGGTAAGCTGTTGGGCATGGATACGGCTGACAGCCTGCAGCGTGTCGTGGATCTGGTTCTCGAAGAGCAGTCGCGCATCGACTTGGTGCTGGCAACGGGTGACCTCTCCCAAGATGGCTCTCTTTCCTCTTATCAGCGATTCCGGCAATTGTCCGAGCGGATCGAAGCGCCGGCCCGCTGGTGTCCAGGCAATCATGATGAGCTGCCGTACATGCAGGAGGCGGCTCGGGGCACCGAGATGATGGTGCCGGTACTGGATATCGGCCAGTGGCGGATCATCATGCTCGACACGCTGGTGCCTGGTGCGGTCTTTGGCATACTCGCCGATGAACAGTTGGCGTTGCTCGAGCAGGCCTTGCAGGCAGCTCCCGAGCGCCACCATCTGGTCTGCTTGCATCATCATCCGGTCACCATTGGCAGCAAGTGGATGGACAGCATCGGGCTTCACAATCGTGATGCGCTGTTCAGCGTTCTTGATCGCTTTTCGTGCGTCCGAGCCATCCTTTGGGGCCATATTCATCAGGAGTTCGATGCCATGCGTGCCGGTGTTCGACTTCTGGCAACGCCCTCGACCGGTGTGCAGTTTGCTCCCGGCAGCGAAGACTTCCAGGTAGACACCCTGGCGCCGGGTTATCGCTGGCTACGGCTGCATGACGACGGGACACTCGAAACCGGGGTTTCCCGCGTTGTCGGGGCCAGTTTTGAAGTGGATTACAGTATCAAAGGCTACTGATTCAAGTGCTCAGGGCCAGCGCGACAGGGATCTGTGTGGCTTGCGGCGAGCGCGTCTCGCCTAGTAGCCTTTCCGTCCTTTGCCAGACAGCGATTGAGCATGACCCGCGCACAGCCCACCATCGTTTACATGCATGGCCTCAACAGTTCGCCGCTGTCTAAGAAAGCCAGCCAATTAACCGCTGCCCTGGCTCGCATCGGCATGAGCGCATCGCTTCGAGTACCTGCGCTGCACCATCACCCACGCCAGGCTATCGCTCAGCTCGAAAAAGACATTGGCGAGCTGGGGAGGCCATTGCTGGTCGGCAGCTCCCTCGGCGGATACTATGCAACGTATCTTGCCGAGCGCCATGAGCTCAAGGCGCTGCTGATCAACCCAGCGGTTATGCCTCATCGTCGTTTCGACGGCTATTTAGGCAAACAGACCAACCTCTATACCGGCGAAGTCTGGCAACTGACCGAAGACCACGTTGCAGCCTTGGCTGAGCTGGAAACGCCCCCGCCACAGGACGCCGAGCGTTACCAGGTCTGGTTGCAGACCGGTGACGAAACGCTCGATTATCGGGATGCGGCCAGCTATTACAGCGGCTGCGCGGTGCGGATACAGGCCGGCGGTGATCACGGTTTTCAAGGCTTTTCCGAGCGGCTTTCCGCTCTGTTGGCGTTTGCCGGGTTTGATCCCGCGCTTTTCGCAGACGCCGATTTCTCCGATCTATAAGGACATCACGAGACGCACATGTCTTACACCGCAGAAGCCATTGAAGTCCTCTCCGGCCTGGATCCGGTGCGCAAGCGCCCGGGCATGTACACCGATACCTCACGACCCAATCATCTCGCTCAGGAAGTCATCGACAACAGTGTCGACGAAGCATTGGCGGGCCATGCCAGCTCGGTGCAAGTCATTCTGCATCAGGATAACTCGCTCCAGGTTATCGATGATGGCCGCGGTATGCCGGTCGATATTCATCCGGAAGAGGGCGTCTCGGGCGTCGAGCTGATCCTGACCAAGCTACATGCCGGGGGAAAGTTCTCGAACAAGAACTACCAGTTTTCCGGCGGCCTGCATGGCGTGGGCATCTCAGTGGTGAACGCGCTATCGACGCGTGTCGAAGTGACCGTGAAGCGGGATGGCAACGAATATCGTATGGCCTTCAACGATGGCTTCAAGGCCAGCGAGCTGGACGTGATCGGTACGGTAGGCAAGCGCAACACCGGCACCAGTGTGCATTTCTGGGCTGACCCCAAGTATTTCGATTCACCAAAATTTTCCATAAGCCGTCTCAAACATGTACTCAAGGCCAAGGCAGTCTTGTGCCCGGGGCTGAACGTCAGCTTCGAGGACAAGAGCACAGGCGAGAAGATTGAGTGGCACTACGAGGATGGGCTGCGCTCGTACCTCGTCGACGCGGTCAGCGAATTCATCCGTCTGCCTGACGAGCCTTTTTGTGGAAGTCTGGCGGGCAACAAGGAAGCCGTCGACTGGGCCCTGTTGTGGCTGCCGGAGGGCGGTGACAGCGTCCAGGAAAGCTACGTCAACCTGATCCCGACCGCACAAGGCGGCACCCATGTAAATGGGTTGCGTCAGGGGCTGTTGGACGCCATGCGAGAGTTCTGCGAGTTCCGTAATCTGCTGCCACGCGGTGTCAAGTTGGCACCGGAAGACGTCTGGGAGCGGATAGCCTTTGTGCTTTCGACGAAAATGCAAGAACCCCAGTTCTCTGGCCAGACGAAGGAGCGGCTGTCCTCCCGCGAAGCAGCCGCATTTGTCTCTGGCGTTGTCAAAGACGCTTTCAGCCTTTGGCTCAATGCGCACCCAGAACTAGGGATGCAGCTTGCCGAGCTGGCTATCAGCAACGCCGGTCGCCGGCTGAAAGCGAGCAAGAAAGTCGAGCGTAAACGCATCACCCAGGGGCCTGCCTTGCCCGGAAAACTGGCTGATTGCGCGGGGCAGGATCCGGCGCGTTCGGAATTGTTCCTGGTAGAAGGCGACTCTGCCGGTGGTTCGGCCAAGCAAGCACGCGACAAGGAGTTCCAGGCGATCATGCCGCTGCGTGGCAAGATCCTGAACACTTGGGAAGTAGACGGTGGCGAGGTCCTGGCTAGCCAGGAAGTGCATGACATCGCTGTCGCGATCGGCGTCGATCCGGGCGCCGCCGACATGACCCAACTGCGCTACGGAAAAATCTGCATTCTCGCCGACGCCGACTCCGACGGCTTGCACATCGCGACGCTGCTGTGCGCGCTGTTCGTTCGCCATTTTCGCCCGTTGGTCGAGGCGGGGCACGTCTATGTGGCGATGCCTCCGCTTTACCGCATCGATCTGGGCAAGGATATCTTCTATGCGCTGGACGAAGCTGAACGAGACGGCATTCTGGATCGTTTGGCCGCGGAAAAACGCCGAGGTAAACCTCAGGTCACCCGATTCAAGGGTTTGGGCGAAATGAACCCACCGCAGTTGCGTGAAACCACCATGGACCCCAATACCCGCCGGCTGGTGCAACTGACGTTGGGTGACTTCGATGGCACCCGCGAAATCATGGACATGTTGCTGGCCAAGAAGCGCGCCGGAGATCGCAAGAGTTGGCTCGAATCGAAGGGTAATCTTGCCGAGGTGCTGATTTGAACGCCCGATGGGTTGCACTGCTGGCGATGTTAGTCGCCCCGCTTTGGGCTGCCGAGCCGCCGGAGCTGAGCTTGATCAGCGAGCATCCCGTTGAGGGCATCGCTGCGGGCAATCTATCCGGGCTGGCCTGGTGTGGCGATGCCCTGTACGCCGTGTCGGACCGTGAGGACAGCGTCCTGTATCGGCTCGATGCCAGCGAAACTGTCTGGCGAGCCGAAGCTGAACGTTTCGAGCTGCCGCCCGTTCCGAATACCGGGCTGTCCTGGGGTGTGCGTATGCGGTCCGCCCTCACGGGCATGCTGCGTGGTGGCGAGATGGACTTCGAAGGCCTCAGTTGCGATAGTCTGGGCAACCGCTATCTGGTCAGTGAAGCACATGCGGCTGTGCTAAGAGTCAGTCCGGCTGGCACGGCCGAATGGCTGAATTTGCCCAGCGGACTGGTCCGGCAGGCTCGCGCGAGCGGCATGCTGCTCAAGTTCAACGCAATGTTCGAAGGCATAGCGGTCGATCCGGAAGCCAATCGTCTATGGCTGGCCGCCGAACACAGCCGTCGTGGTCTGATGGTCATGCATCGCAAGCAGAGCGCCTGGCGTTGCACTGGAGGCTGTGTGCTTTTAGCTGAAGGAGGGCGAGAGCCGTCGCCGTCATCGCCCGAAGGGCCTGATCAGCCACTCAGGTTTTCCGGTCTGGCTTTCCATAAGGACAAGCTTTTCACCCTCGAGCCTGTCCGACATCATGTCTGTCGACGCAACGCCTCCACGGGTAGCAGCGAAGCGTGCTGGTCCTATTCCGGCACAGCGTTGGCAGACGCACACCGTTATGACACGCCATTCGGCAATGCGGAGGCCTTATGGGTCGACGCGGAGGGTGCCTGGATAGGGATCGACAACAACCAGCTCACCCGCGCCGATGGTGAAAAGCGCCCGGTCGTCTGGCGCTTCGCCGCACCGAAGGGCGGTTGGGGTGCGAAGCAGTGACGCAGCCTGCCGGGCGTCGCGCCGGGCGTGTCATGCTGGTACTGGCATGGGGCGCCGGGCTGCTGCTGGCCACGCAGTTTTTCGGAGAGTGGGAGCAGAGCCGCTCCAATCCCAATCGCGAACCGGTTTCGGTCATCAACGGCGAGCAGATCGAAGTGCAGCTCGAGGGTAACGTACAGGGACATTTCGTTGCCGATGGTCGTATCAATGGCGAGAAGGTGACCTTTCTGTTGGATACCGGCGCCACCGATGTCGCCATACCCGCCGAAGTGGGTGATCGCCTAGGGCTGCCTCGCGGGGCTTCCGTCATTCTGCAAACCGCCAATGGCCAAACCACCGGTTATCGAACCGTTCTCGACAGCCTCAGCCTTGGCGAGATTCTGCTGCATGACGTGCGTGCCATCGTGGCGCCCGGCTTTGACGGCGAGCAGGTTCTGCTTGGCATGAGTGCCTTGAAACAACTCGAATTTACCCAGCGCGCCGGCACGCTTGTGCTGCGCCAACACGCCACGGATCGACCATGAGTGAAATTCTCGACCTGAGCCTGGACGGCGTGGAACGCCGTTCCCTCGCCGATTTTACTGAGCAGGCTTATCTCAATTACTCGATGTACGTGATCATGGATCGCGCGCTGCCGCACATTGGTGACGGGCTCAAGCCCGTTCAGCGCCGCATCATCTATGCGATGAGCGAGCTGGGGCTGAATGCCGATTCGAAGCACAAGAAGTCGGCGCGGACCGTCGGCGACGTGCTCGGCAAGTTTCACCCGCACGGCGATTCGGCCTGCTATGAGGCCATGGTGCTGATGGCGCAGCCGTTCAGCTACCGCTATACGCTGGTCGATGGCCAAGGCAACTGGGGCGCGCCGGATGACCCCAAGTCCTTTGCCGCGATGCGTTATACCGAGGCACGGTTGTCGCGTTATTCCGAGGTGCTGCTGTCCGAGCTTGGGCAGGGTACGGTCGACTGGGTACCGAACTTCGATGGCACGCTCGACGAGCCGGCAACCCTGCCGGCGCGTCTGCCGAACCTGCTACTTAATGGCACTACCGGCATTGCCGTAGGAATGGCAACAGACGTGCCACCGCACAACCTGCGAGAAGTCGCAGCTGCCTGTGTGCGCTTGCTTGACGATCCCAAGACAACCGTTGAGCAGCTCTGTGAGCACGTGCAGGGGCCTGACTATCCAACCGAGGCGGAGATCGTCACGCCGCGCGCCGATCTGTTGAAAATCTACGAGACCGGGCGCGGCTCTGTGCGCATGCGCGCCGTCTACCGTGTCGAAGACGGTGACATCGTCGTGACTGCATTGCCGCACCAGGTATCCGGCTCAAAGGTTCTCGAGCAAATTGCTAGCCAGATGCAGGCCAAGAAATTGCCGATGGTGGCGGACCTGCGCGACGAGTCTGATCACGAGAACCCTTGCCGGATCGTCATTATCCCGCGCTCAAATCGAGTCGATGCGGATGAGTTGATGCAGCACCTGTTCGCTACCACCGAATTGGAATCGAGCTACCGTGTCAACACTAACGTAATCGGCCTCGACGGGCGGCCGCAGGTCAAGAACCTGCAGGTTCTGCTCAGTGAATGGTTGACCTATCGCATCGGCACGGTGCGCCGAAGGCTTCAGTTCCGCCTGGATAAAGTGGAAAGGCGCCTGCACCTGTTGGAAGGCCTGCTGGTCGCGTTTTTGAATCTCGACGAGGTGATTCACATTATCCGCACCGAGGATCAACCCAAACCGGTGCTGATGGCGCGGTTCGAGCTGTCGGAGCTGCAGGCGGACTACATCCTTGATACTCGTCTGCGTCAGCTGGCGCGGCTGGAGGAGATGAAGATCCGTGGCGAGCAGGACGAGCTGGCCAAGGAGCGCGAGAAGTTGCTGGCGTTGCTCGGCAGCGAAGCCAAGCTGAAGAAGCTGGTTCGCAAGGAGCTGATCGCTGACGCCGAAACCTACGGCGACGACCGCCGTTCGCCCATCGTCGCGCGAGCCGAAGCGCGCGCTCTGTCGGAAAACGAACTGTTGCCCTCCGAGCCCGTAACCGTGGTGATCTCGGAAAAAGGTTGGGCGCGTTGCGCCAAGGGTCACGATATCGATGCGACTGGCCTCTCCTACAAAGCTGGAGATGGCTTCCGTGCAGCTGCGCCGGGCCGGTCCAATCAGTACGCGGTATTTATCGATTCGACCGGGCGCAGCTATTCCCTTGCCGCCCATTCGCTGCCTTCGGCTCGCGGGCAGGGCGAACCACTGACCGGGCGCCTGACGCCTCCCCCAGGCGCCAGTTTCGAGTGCGTACTGCTGCCCGATGATGAGGCGCTTTACGTGATCGCCTCGGACGCTGGCTACGGTTTCGTCGTCAAGGGCGAGGATTTACAGGCGAAAAACAAGGCTGGCAAGGCGCTCTTGTCGCTCCCTGCCGGTGCTCGGGTGGTGCCGCCCCGGCCGCTGAAAAGTCGTGATCAGGATTGGCTGGCGGCGGTGACCACCGAAGGGCGTCTGTTGGTTTTCCCTGTTCGCGATCTGCCGCAGCTGGGCAAGGGCAAGGGCAACAAGATCATCGGTATACCCGGCGATCGAGTGGCAAGCCGCGACGAATACCTGACGGACTTGGCCGTGCTACCGGATGGGGCAACGCTGGTGCTGCAGGCTGGCAAGCGCACGCTGTCGCTCAAGGCCGACGACCTAGAACACTACAAGGGCGAGCGTGGGCGCCGCGGTAACAAGCTGCCGCGTGGATTCCAGCGGGTCGATGCGCTTCAGGTCGAGTAGCCATCTGAACAAGGCGAGGTCTTGAGGGCTGGCTTCTGATACCCGTTTCGCGGAAGATAGCCGCCTTCAAAATTCTGATTCGCGATGCCGCGGGCTACTGGCTCTGCGGTGTCGTTGGGCCAACACAATCGGCACCGCGGCACGCGGGAAACCAGAGCAGCATGGTGGCCATCCGCCGCTTGCGGCTTCGCCTGACTCCGGTGCAGAGGTAGAAAAGAACGTGCAGCGCTTCACAACTGTTTTGCTACTAGCCTGTGTCAGTCTTACCGGCTGCGTCACTCAGCCTGTACCCATGTACCGGCTCGACAACGGTACGGTGGAGATGCCCGAAGATACGGCCGATGGCGCAGCAGTGTTGCTGGGGCCGGTAAAGCTGGCCGACTATCTGCAGCGCGACGGTCTGCTTCAGCGTCTCCCGGATGGGAGTCTATCTGCAGACGGCCAACGAGCGCGCTGGGCGGGTGATCTTCAAGGCGACATCAATCAATTGTTAATGCGCCAGCTCGCATGGCGGCTGAAAACCCAGAGTCTGGAGCTAAGCCCCGGTAGCAAGGGTTTCGATCCGGATGTGAAGATCGAGGTGGAGATAACCCGCCTGGATTCCGGTCCCCAGCATCCTGCTGTACTTGAAGCCCAGTGGCGTCTGTTGGATAAGCAGGGTAAACGTCAAAGCAGCCGTCTGGTTCGGCTGCAGGAAGAGCACCAGGGCAGCGCAACCGATCAGGTGCGGGCGCAAAGTCTGCTACTGCAACGGCTCAGCGAAATGATGTCGAGCGCTGTAGAGCCGATCATGGTAGCCAAGACGCGTACCAAACAACGCGTGAGCAAGGCGCCTGGCGAGCCGCAGCCCGCGCCGGCGATCCCTTCCGTGGAGCCGATCAGAACCGACCTGGAAGTGTTTCGTTTCTGAGGTGGCAGCAGCCATCTCGGTTGGTCGATGAGTGGTATCTATCTTGCCGTCAGCCTATCGCTCAGCTGGCCTCAATCTCGAGGCTGTATCAAACGAGGCCGTTGTAGCGAGGCGGCGAGAGCTGGGCGGTGTCACGTTCGGCTTCGTCATACCAACGCAACGCTAGTTAAGCTGAGTTGGCGCTCTCTACTGAAGCGCTGTTAGCTGCGGGCGCGCAGCTCGTGCATGCGGGCCAGTTGGCGCTCGAGCAGCGAGGGGTAGGGCTCGAGCAGCCGCTCAACGCAGCAAGCGCCCTCCGGGCTGGCGATGGGGCGGATGCGCGCACGCTGGCGAATCAGCCTGTCGTCTCCAATTTCGCGCTCAACCAGAAGCAGGTTACGGCTGTGCTGAGACATCGTCAGGGCTGCTTGTGCGGCCTCACTGAGCAGAAGGTCACCCTGGCTGAGGTCATACAGTCCTTCGCCCTGTGTGAGGCCTAGCTGCAATTGCAGCGTAATGCCGCTATCTGCGACCTCAATCTGCAATGCGTGCCCCAGCGCGCGCATCAACTCGCCACAGCAGAGCGCGTGTGTCAGGTAGTTCTGCTCATCGTCCTGACTGTGGAAAAGCATAAGGCTGCTGCCATCGTTGAGCGTATGCAGCTCGGCCTGGTACAACGTCGCTGCCTGCTGGAGGCAGTCGCTGTAGCGCTGCAGCAGCTCTGTAAGCCTTGCGCGTGGCAGGCGGCGCAGCTGCTCCTGGGCGCCCAGCTGAATAGCCAGCACGCCACTTTTGCCCGCTGTGACTGGCGCTGTGGGTTTGGCTGTAAGCGCCGCTTGTGCCTGCTGCGGTTTGGCTTCTTCGAACGGCGGGTCGTCGTCGAAGTCCTCTTCATCATATGACGCGCGGGCAGGGTGGTCAGCTGCGGACGGTCTTTCCTCTGTATCGACTAGATAGTCGCCGAGATCGACTTCGGTGCGGTCGTAGTCTTGCACTGGCGCAGCGGCTGGCACGTCGAAATGGGCTGAGTAGATGTCCTGCATGCTGTCGTCCAGCTCGATTTCCGGCTCGACCACCTCGGGGACCAGGCGCGCCTGCAGTTGGCGCGCCAGATCACCGATTTCGTCTTGCCGGCCTGCACCGGGCGCCGGGTCGTCAGGATCACGCAGCCATAGACGCAACTGCATCAAGGGAAGCGAAAGCTGACGGCCCAGGCGCATGCTCAGCGTCAAGGTAAGGGCGAGCAGTATCAGGCTGAGCAGTCCCATACTCTGCAGACTGATGGTCATCGGCTGTTGGAACTGTTTCATATCGAGGCTGATGCGCAGGTGCCCGGCGATAACTTCCTGGAAGCTGATAGGGGTGGAGTACAGACCCTCTTCGTCTCCGAGCAGGTTACGTTGAGGGCGCGCGCCCGACTCTGCCAACACACGATTGTCCACGCTATAGATAGCCGCATGCGCCACCAGCGGATTCTTCACCAGATTACTCAGTAGGACATTGAGGCTGAGAATGTCGTTAGCCACCAGCAGATCTGTGGCAGAGGCAGCTGTCTGGGTGATCAGGCTCTGGCCAAGGGCATCGGCTTGCTGCTGCATCGCATGCTTGAACTGCATACCCATGACCCAGGCGTAGATGATCAGCGCCAGCGCGACCAGCAGCAGGGTGTGGCTGGCTACCCGCAAAACCAGCGGAACACGTCGCTGGCGCAATGCACGGTAGATCAGCAGAAAAAAATTGTCTGGCTTGACGGATGCGGGCCGGTTCACAGAGCGCGGCTCTACTCTTGAGGAAAGTGGCGCGCAGTATACGGAAAGCGCTCTGAGGGCTAAAGGTCGCTCGCTCAAAGCAGACGAATTGCAAAAGACGGTTGCATACAGGTGCACAATCGAGGGGTGTACGGCTGTGGCATTCAGGGACAGCCCCGCTGTTATAGAATGCCCGTCTTCTTTGCCATAGGAGCTGCGCCTTGCGCGAAATCGTCCTGATCAATATCACCGGGGAAGACCGCCCCGGACTGACCGCGGCAATCACTGGGGTGCTCGCCCAAGGTGGCGTGAATATCCTGGATATCGGTCAGGCCGTGATACACGACACCTTGTCATTCGGCATTCTGGTTGAAATACCCGATACCGAGCGTGCGTCTTCTGTGCTGAAGGACGTGCTGTTCATGGGTTACAAGCTTGACCAGCAGGTTCGCTTCACGCCCGTCGCTGAGGCGGATTACCAGCAGTGGGTGGCAGGGGAAGGCAAGCCGCGACACATCGTCACCCTGTTGACCCGCAAGGTAACTGCCGAGCAATTGCAGCGGGTCAGTGCTATCACCGCCAAATACGGACTGAACATCGACCATATAGACCGTCTCTCTGGTCGCCAACCGCTGGATATGCCGGAGGAGCTGGGTAAGGGTTGTATCGAGTTTTCGGTTCGGGGAGAGCCTGCCGATACAGCGGCTCTGCGAGCCGAGTTTCTTAGCGTGGCGCAGGAGCTCAACGTAGATATCGCTTTCCAGCGTGACTCGGTATTCCGGCGCAATCGCAGGTTGGCGGTTTTTGACATGGATTCAACGCTGATCGAGGCGGAAGTCATCGATGAGCTCGCCAAGGTGGCTGGGGTCGGCGATCAGGTTTCTGAAATCACCGAGCGTGCGATGCGCGGCGAGCTGGACTTTCGCGCGAGTTTTCGGGAGCGCCTGGCGCTGCTCGAAGGGCTTGAGGAGCGCGCGCTGGCCGACGTTTCCGCCGGGCTAAGGCTAACCGAAGGGGCTGAGGTATTGTTCGCCGAGTTGAAGCGGCTGGGCTACAAGACCGCGATTCTGTCGGGCGGCTTCACCTATTTCGCAAAACAGCTGCAAGCCAGACTGGGTATCGATTACGTCTATGCCAACGAGTTGGAGATTGTCGATGGCAAGTTAACCGGAGTGGCTCAGGAGCCCATCGTCGACGCCCAGCGCAAGGCCGACTTGCTGCGCGAGCTTGCTGAGCGGGAAGGCTTGCGCCTGGAGCAGACCATCGCTGTTGGCGACGGTGCAAATGACTTGCCGATGCTTGGGTTGGCTGGGTTGGGGGTAGCCTTCCGCGCCAAGCCGCTGGTCAAACAATCGGCTAAGCAAGCGATTTCCACGCTGGGTCTGGATGGAATCCTTTACCTGCTTGGCTTCCGGGACCGAGAGGGAACTGAATAGGCAGGCTGTGGAGGCCTGGCTGCCTCTGGCGCTGCTTCGGCCGCTGGAGATGTCGATGAGCTGCGGCGCTTATGGCCAGTCCTTCGTGCCCAAAGACTGGAGGGCACATCATGGCGGCAGTGGAATACCGCTGCCGCTGGACGCTGTCAGTCTTCCTCGGAGGAAAAGTTGTAGTCCATTGACTGGCTCGGCCCCTGCAGGTATTGCCCCTGGATATAGCCCACCCCGGCCTGCCAGAGCGTGGCCAGCACAGTTGCGCTGTCGACGAAGGGCACTATGGTCTGTTTGGCCTGTTCATGAAGTTCCGCCAGCAGTTGTTTCAGTGCTTCCTGATTCTCCTGGCGGCTCAGGTCCTGGGTATAGGAGCCGTCGATCTTCACGAATTCGGCGTTGAGGTGCTTGAGCGTGTTGAGCGGATTCAGCACGCAGCCGAATTGGCTAAGAGCGATGCGGCAGCCCAGTCCGGCAAGACCCTGAGTGAGCGCCTTGGCCTGTCTCAGATAGGCAACGGCGTCCTGCTCGTCAAGCTGGAATATGAGTGAATCAGTTGGCAGCTTGGATGCCTTGAAGGCCACCCCAAGCCAGCCAAGCAGTGATGGATCCTGCAGGCTGGAGCCCGACAGATGCACCATCAGCCGTGTACTGTGGCCTTTGCTGCGGTGTTCGGCGAGGAGCTTGATCGAATTGAGAAGTACCCAGCGATCAATCTTGGTCGCCAGCCCAGCCTCTTTCGCAGCGTCGAGAAATTCGCCTGGCGGCACTTCTGCGCCTTCGGGATCGAGCAGGCGCAGAAGAACCTCGTAGTGTTCGTGGCTATCGCCTCGCAGGCTGATGATCGGTTGGAACAACAGGCGAAAGCTGTTCTTCTCAAGGGCCTGCTGCAACATGGCGAGTACGTTGCCGCGGCTGGCAGCAGCTGCCAATTCACGAGCCGAATCGTAGATTCGAAGTGCGTTGCCGTCGGTCAGCTCCTCGGCGCAACGGTGCGCACGGTCGACTACATCCCGAGCTTTTGCAGTCTTTTCGTCCAGGGCGGCGACACCGATGCTCAGGCTTGTCTGAACGGTACGGCCGCCGATGTCGAACAAGTGCCCTTCGACTTTGCGCAGCAATTCTGTCAGGGGCTGCTCAAGCTGCTGCGGCGCTGCCTCGGGCATCAACACTGCAAAGGCATCGTCTCCGAATCGGGCCAGCTCGGCTTTGTCCTGGAATTGTGCACGCAGCAGTTGTGCGAGTTCGGCCAGCAGACGATCCGAATCGCCCAAGCCGATTTCAGCCTGGAGGCTGGCAAAGCGGTCAATACGGATGTAGGCGAGGCTGGAGCCTTTGCCGGCGTTAACGGCGCGCTCGACGGCGCCATCCAGCGTTTCAAGGAAATGGTTTCGGTTGTAAAGGCCTGTCACCAGATCCTGGCTACTGATTTCACGTAGCTTCTCCAGCTCGGCATTGTCGCTCTCTGGCCGAATAACAGCCTGGATGCAGGGCTCACCGTCGTAGCTGGCTGGTGAGAAATGCATGCTTGCCTTGAAGCTGCTGCCGTCGGCGCGTATCCCGCCGCATTGCAGCTCGGCGCTTCCCTGAAGGCTTTGATAGTTCTTCAGGAAATTCTTGAACTCGCCCTGATCGCAGGAGGCAATCAGGTCAATCATCGGCATCCCTTCCAACTCCTCGACATCTTCGTAACCGAAGAGTTGGAGGTAGGCTCGGTTGGTGAAGATGTGCATGCCGTCGTGGACATAGGCGATGGCATCAACCGAGCTTTCCAGCAGCAGTTGGCACCGTTTCTCGGCCTCACGTAGCGCCAGCTCCGCTGAGCGACGTGCCCGGCGTTCTTCAAGGTTCGCCAGTTCTCTGCTCGCGACCAGAATCAGCCATTCGTCTTCACCCTGCGGCACTGCGCTTTGAGCGCCCAGAGCGAGGGCTTCGGTGATCGCGTCGACATCGGTGCCGTCGATCATCTGGATGATCGGGATATCCTTGCCTTGCTTGCGGATCGTGCTAATGGTTTCGCTAGGATCGAGATTGGCGCTCGTCGGCGCGTTGATCAGAAGATCCCAGGTCTGCTGCAACACGTCCGCCAGGTCTTCGCCTGAGGTTAGACGATGAACGCGTGTCGCCTGGCCTGCATTGCGAAACAGGCTGACCAGTCGCTCAGCTTCATTCTGAGAATCTTCAAGGATTAGCAGGCGGATGGTTTTCTTTTGCGGGGCCATGGCAGCAGCTTTGAGACGCGCCGCAGAGGCACGTGAAGGCTAAAAAACGGTGATCGGCAATCTACAGCGTGTTCCAGAGCGAGTCAAAATCTTCACCCTTTGAAGTAGGCTGGGTGCCCCGTGCTGTGACGGTCGTCTCCTGAACGGGGGCGGCGAGGCCGACCAATTGATACTCGAACTGGTTATAGCTACTGCTACCTGCTTGTCGGCGGCACAGCATCGCGCGGCGCTCCTCTCCGTTTTGGTTGATCTGTACCTTTTGACCTTCTTGAAAAGGCAGACGCGGAACGATCAGCGTAGCCGGACGGGAGATCACACTGATTTCAGGCAGGAGAAGGGCGCGCAGGTATTCGCTGCCCTGTTTGGTCTTGCTGAGCAGGCGAAGCCCGCAGGGTTGTGCTTGGGGCGCGATGAGTTCCACCCCCATGTGCGGGCCGCCGCCACGAACCTGGCGCACCCAGCGCACCACGGCAATGCTCCAGCTCTGGCTGGTGTCGTCTTTCAGACCAAGTAGCTCGCCGGTCTGGAGTTGTGCCGGAACCTCGCCAGGCCAGGAGAGGCAGTAGCCGCCGGGGCTATGGTCGACCCGTTGCACTTCGAATGTGGGGTACAGGCTTTCAGGCGCAGGGCTTGAAGGCTCGCTTTTGGTTGTTAGCATGACAGGCCGGACGAACTCGATGTGATCGTTATCTGTATGAAGCTCGTCTTCCTTGACGATATGAGCATCGAACGCCACAGACCAGACGTCAGGCGCTGCATTGTTCAGCTTGAACACGGCCGATCGTGTCGCGTCGGGACGTCGCAGCAGCTCACTGAACGGGCGTTCGTTCGCCAGGTAGTAATGCAGTGCGCTCATGCCGATACACAGCGTCACCGAGCCCTGTGTCGGGGTGCGTTGGAAGCTTCGCTCGGAGATATCGCCCCAGGCGGCACTGACATGCTGCAAAAGGTCGGGGTTCAGTCCTTCAGGTATCGCGAGCCGTTTGTCCTCGGGTGCGTCTTCGGGGGATTGCAGGTGCGCTTGTATGGCTTTGACCAATCCATGTGGGTCGATGCCAAGCAGGTGGACGCGTTCCTGGCTGGGAAACATCGATCGATAGCGCGGCGGGCCATCAATGCGTGTGGGTACGCCGAACAGGCTGGTTGGCCCCAGCCCTGATTGCAGCTGCACCAGGGCGCTCCAGGGGTCGAGCAGTTGTGCCAGCTGCCCGATACGCTGCTGGCGCATCTGATTGCAGCGGGCGCAGCCCAGCATCAGCGCAACGATGTAGCTCTGCTCTGTGCTCAGCCCCTGGACTTGATAGCCCAGTTCGTCGCGCACGACGGCTCGGTGTATGCCGTGCGTGGAGGCAATCGCGTATAGCTGATGAAGTTCGAGCCACAGGCCGTCGGGTGTCGGGCTGTAAAGCTGCGTCGAACGCACGAGCATGGCGCTCAGGCTTCGGATAGCTCGCTGTAGAGCGATGGTGAGCAATTGCAAGCGTTCGCGTCCGGCTTGCGGTGCCAGCTCAGCCGAGATCAGCTTGTAGCCGATGGCGAGGTTGTTGTGTAGGGCCTGGCACAGGCTGGCCACTTTGCGCGCACGCTCGCCAAGCACGATCGGCTGGTTGATGAAGTATCGTTCCAGCTCCCGGCAGACGAAATGGATCTCAGGCCTCAGAAGTTCAAGTAGCTGAAGACGATTCTGCGCAGTGGTGCGAAGTTGATTGAGCTCTCGCGTAGCCTGGTAGAGCTGGCGAGCGGTCTCGCCAAGGTTGGCTTTGGGCAGGCCAGACAGCCACTGCTTGATGCCACGCACGCTGGGCTCGCAGAAGGACAACTCCTGGGAATCCGGCGTTGGTATACGCAACAGCAGTGGCTGACTCTGATTTTCCAAGCGGTAAGCTCCGCGGCATATCCGCGAGCCGCCTGTAAACAGATGGTTGCGGATATGTCACTTCGTGATGCCAATTTGCAATCGTTATAGGGCCATCATAACCAGCTCGGTTCAATTGGCCAGTAGTAACCGACCATTGGTTTTGGCTAGATCACGGGAGAATCGTGAGTTGGGTTCAAGGTTTCGGGCGCCAGTCTGGCCTTGCCCAACGCTTCACCCATGCTGACCGGCGACAGTGCTGACAGTTCTTCGGCCCAGCTGACCTGATCTGGCCCGAACAGCAGAATCACCGTGGAGCCGAGTTTGAAGCGACCCATTTCTGCGCCTTTCTCCAGGCGAATAGGCGCACGCGCTGCCTCGTCGTAGCGGAAGGTCTTGAGTGTGCGCTTCGGCGGCGTTACCAGTCCGGCCCAGACGGTCTCGATGCTCGCGACGATCATGGCGCCGACAAGCACCATCGCCATCGGTCCGCGTTCGGTATCGAACAGGCAGACCACGCGTTCGTTGCGCGCGAACAGCTCCGGTACGCCTTCAGCGGTCACCGTGTTCACTGAGAATATGCGGCCCGGTACATAGACCATCTCCCGCAGCGTGCCGGACAGCGGCATGTGCACTCGGTGGTAGTCCTTGGGCGAAAGATAGACGGTAGCGAATTCGCCACCCATGAATGGGGCGGCGCGCTCATGGTCGCCGCCGAGCAGCTCCATGACGCTGTAACTATGGCCTTTAGCCTGGAAGATCCGCCCCTGTTCAATCTTGCCGAGCTGGCTGATGGCGCCGTCGCAAGGGTTCAGGATTGCGCCGGGGGTTTGGTCGAGCGGACGTGCTCCGTCTTTGAGTGCGCGTGTGAAAAATGCGTTGAAATGCTCGAAGGCGGTAGGCTCTTCGATCTGTGCTTCGTGCATCGGGACGCCGAAATGCCGAATGAAGCCCTTGATGAACGTGTTTTTCACCCAAGGTAGTCGGCATTCGGCCAGACAACCGGCGAGGCGCGAAATCAGATGATGTGGCAATAGATACTGACTGAGTACAAACAAGCGATCTTTCATGGACGACCTTTTCATTGCTGGATCGGCGTGTCGGGCAGGTTGCCCCATTCGCCCCAGGAGCCGGCGTACGCTTTGACGCGCGGATAACCCAGTGCCTTGGCCAGCAGGTAGGTGAAGCCAGAGCGGTGATGCGTCTGGCAGTGGGTAATGATTTCCTTGTCTGGACTGATGCCTAATTGCAGCAGATGTTCGGCGATATCCTCACGGATGCGCAACGCACGGGCTGGATCCATGCCGGCCGTCCATTCGAAGTTGATCGCGCCGGGCATGTGTCCGGCACGCGCCGCCAGTACTTTCTCGCCGCGGTACTCCTCTGGCGACCGGGCATCCCAGATCACGAGGTCGTCGGCACCCAGGCGGCTCTCGATGTATTCGCGGCTGGCTGCGGGGGCCTCAAGCAATTTCAAACTGACGGAATGGGTACAGGGCGGCGGCGTTTCGGTCGACAGTGGTCGGCCCTCGCTCCGCCAGGCATGCAGCCCGCCGTTGAGGTAGTGATAGCGGGTGTGGCCGATGATGTCGAGCAGCCAGATGAAACGCCCTGCCCAGCCGCCACCTTCGTCGTCATAAACCACATAAACCGCATCCGGCCGATGGCCCAGCGCAGCGAACATGGCTTCGAGCTGAGCCTGGTCGGGCAGCCGGCCTGGAGCGGGCGGCTGGCCCATTTGGGTCTGTTTAGGGTCGACGAAGCGGGCGCCGGGCAGATGGCCTTCGGCGTAGCGGGCAGCACTGGTCAAATCGACCAGGATCAGCTCAGAGGCGTCGAGGCGCGTGGCCAGATCGTCCGGCTCGATTATCAGGGGCAGGTTTGAAAAGGCGGGCACGGCAGGCCTCTGTCTGTGTGAAAGGTCAGAGTCTAGCGAAAAAGCTCAGCGCCCGCGCTTGCTGAACGTCGCCAGCGCCCGCTCGATGCATTGAATAGTCTTGTTGAACGTTTGCAGGCGGGCCTCGCTGAACGGGGCGTTCTGCTGGTCAGCTACCACGAGCATCACCACACGCCCTTCATGGCCGATGGAGCGCAGCAGCACGTGTTCACTGGGGAAAAGAGCTTTGAGACCACCAGGCAGCAGTGCGGAAAACTGAGCGACATTTTCAGGATTCAGACGCAACAGCGCGGGTTTCTCCAACAGCCGGCGCAGCACCTGGCTTTGGCCCGGTTCGAGAACAAGCCTGGAGGCCTCCTTTGGCAATCCCGCGCTCTGTTGGCCCGCCAGGCGATTCTGCCTGCGGTCTACAAGCATCAGCAGGGTGCGCTGCATGCCGCTACAGGCAATTGCGCGGCACGCTGTCGCCGTGAGTTGCACCACATTGTCGTAGGGGCTGCGCTCGCTCAGCAGCTCACGACAAAGGTCGCGCCATTCATTCTGCGCATCAGCCGTAGGCGGCTTCTCAGCAGCTACCTTGGCTGATTGAAACAGGCTCTCCCACGGCCACAGCAAACCTTGAGCGGGGTGCCAGAGGTCAGTCTGGCCGATTGATCTGGCGCTGGCGGCCGCTTGCTGGTGCACCATCTGCTGCAGTTCCGCCAGCGGCACCTGAAGGTAAAGTCCTGCCAGGCGCTGCCAGCGCAGGCTGTGAGTGCCGCTCCAACTGTGGTGCGAAGAAAGCGCAAGGCCGTTGGCCAGGAGGATGGTGTTGCTCGGCAAGGTAAGCCAGCGGCGCAGGTCCGGGTTGGCGTCGAGCAACTGCTGCTGATGCAGCGGATGCTCATTGTCGCGGGCGATGTGCAAGGCCTTGATCAGCATGCGGCGGTTTTCGCTGAGCAGGCGGTAGCCCTGTGGAATCCAGCCGGGCAGTGCCCACCGTTCGGTCAGTGCTACGCACAGTTCCAGCAGCGACACGCCCAGAAGCGATTGCTCGACCTGCCGGGCCGGTTCGCCTTTGACCAGCACGCGCTGCTCCCAGGCTTCGAGCAGCTCCGGGTAGGCGGCAACCAGCGTCCAGATGGGCGAAAGAAACAGCAGGCTGCTCCAGTGAATTTCCTGCCAGAGCCGTGCAAGCCGGGCAGCGAATAGGCCATTGGCCTGCTGGCTCGCGTGCTTGCTGATAAGCACCATCTGCCGCAAGGGCGCAGGAATATCCTTTGCCTGTACGGCGGGAATCTGCTGGAACAGGGCTTCTGCGCGTTTGAGTCCAATGCGGCTGAGTGCGACTTCGAGGCTATCCGCCGGCTTGTTCGCCGCGGCAGCGTCTCGGTTGGCCTCGCGAATAACGTTGAGGGCCAGCACCGGGCTTTCCTGAATCAGTTCGGCGATCTGGCGCATGGACAGGCTACTGTCGCGCAAAGCTCGCTGCACGCGTGCATACGGCTCGTGAAAAGCGGGCAGCACAACGGCGTCCAATGCCTTGATCCATGCGGGTAGCGTACGGGGGAGCGGGGTCGTGGTCATGATGTCGCCGAACTAGCATTTCATCGGGATGGCCTTTAGTCTGGCGCAAAAGTTCCGATAACCAGAACAATTCTTTTCATCTGCCCTTCCGCCTGACCCCAATCAAGATCGTGCGACCTCGCACGGCTTGTTTCAGGTGCCCCGAGATCAGGTTTTAGACGTACCTACCTATGGCAAAGATAATCGGCATCATCGTGGTAATCGCCAGCGTCCTTGGCGGTTTTATCCTGTCCGGCGGCAAGGTTGCCGCGCTCATCCACCCGTTCGAGGTGATGATCATCGGTGGTGCCGCACTCGGCGGCTTTCTGCAGGCAAACCCCGGCAGCACGACCAAGATCGTGTTCAAGAAATCGCTGCAGATGTTTGGCAACCGTTTCACCCACAAGTACTACCTGGAAGTATTGGGGATGCTCTATGAGATCCTCAACAAGAGCCGCCGTGAGGGCATGATGGCGATCGAAGCCGACCTCGAAGATCCAGCAGCCAGCCCCATTTTCAGCAAGTACCCTGCAATTTTGAAAGACGAGCGAATGACCGCCTTCGTTTGCGATTACCTGCGCATCATGTCGTCCGGCAACATGGCTCCGCACGAGCTAGAAGGTCTGTTCGACATGGAACTCAACGGCCTGAAGGAAGAACTTGAGCATCCGTCCCACGCTGTGGCGAAAATTGCTGACGGTTTGCCAGCGATGGGGATCGTGGCTGCGGTATTGGGTATCGTGATCACCATGTCGGTGCTGGCGTCGGCGACCAACGCGGAGATTGGTGAGAAAGTCGGTACGGCACTGGTAGGTACTTTCCTCGGTATTCTCGCTTCCTACGGCTTCTTCGGTCCGCTGTCGGCGGCGTTGGAACATGACGCCAAAGAAGAACTGAACCTCTATGAAGGCATCAAGGCGACCCTGGTTGCCTCTGCGTCGGGCATGCCGCCGACCCTGGCGGTAGAGTTCGGCCGCAAGGTGCTACTGCCGGCGCACCGCCCAAGCTTCGCCGAGCTTGAACAAGCGATGCGTGGCAGCTAAGCGCGACCATGGACAATACCCAACCAATCATCGTCAAACGGGTCAAGAAATCCGCGGCGGGCCATCATGGTGGCGCCTGGAAGATTGCCTTCGCCGACTTCGCGACGGCCATGATGGCGTTCTTTCTGGTGATGTGGCTGATGTCTTCGGCCACTCCGGAACAGAAACGCGCCATCTCCGGCTACTTCCAAGACCCCATCGGCTTTACCGAAAGCGCGAGCCCACACGTCATCGATCTGGGCGGTACACCGACACCCGCGCCGGATCGCACGCTCAACGACGTAGTCGAGCCGGCCGTCCAGCAAACCGCAGCAGCGGTGGATGCTGAACAGGCGGAAACCTTCGCTGAGCAGTTGGAGCGTGAACGTCTCGATTTGCTGCTTCAGGAGCTGCAGAACAAGGTCAACGAGAATCCCGAGCTGACCCGCTTCAAGGACCAGATCCTGTTTGAAATCACCCAGGATGGGTTGCGCATCCAGATCATGGACGCGGCGAATCGTCCGATGTTCGCGCTGGGCAGTGCTCAGCTGCAGCCGTACTTCGAAGACATCCTGTTGGCCATGGCCGACACGATACGCGCGGTACCGAACAAGACCAGCATCAGCGGGCACACCGATGCCAAGCCCTATTCCGGGCGCGGCGAATTCGGTAACTGGGAGTTATCGGCAGGGCGAGCCAATGCGGCTCGTCGCGCGCTGGTCGCTGGCGGTTATCCGGAAGAACAGATCGCACGGGTGGTGGGCTACGCCTCTTCAGCACTGTTCGATCGGGAGGACCCGCTCAACCCGGTGAATCGGCGCATCGACATATTGGTGCTGACCAAGAAGGCCCAGCGCGATATCGAGGGCGAGCAGTCCGATGCGGCAAATCCGTCGTCAGATACGGGCGCTACCGGCAGCGCCCCGCCTGCAGGTTCAGGCCCAGCGGTAGGGGCGGCCGCAGCAGGTAACGGCGCGGTGCCGGGCGATCCGCTACAGCCTGCAGAACTGCGCGAGCGGCTGAATATTTTCGAGGAAGGCGTACTCAGCTTCGACCAGCCCGGCGGTAACTGAACCGAGCTGAACATCACGATTGGCTGATTAGTACTCGGTTTCCGGCAGACTGCTGATGATGTGGCGGTAACTGTTCATTCGCTGTTGCTGGATATCGCCTTGCTCCAGGGCTTTGAGCAGTGCGCACCCTGGCTCGCGGTCGTGCTTGCAGTCGCGGAAGCGGCAATGCCCCAACAGTTCCTGGAACTCGATGAAGCCCGCTTCGACGTCGGCGCGGCTGACATGCCCGAGGCCAAACTCGCGGATGCCGGGGGAGTCGATCAACTCGCCACCGCCTGGAAAATGAAAGAGGCGCGCGGTGGTTGTGGTGTGCGTGCCTTTGCCGGTCATCTCCGACAGCGCGCCCACTCGGGTATCGATACCGGGCAGCAAGCTGTTCACCAATGAAGATTTGCCCACGCCGGACTGGCCCACGAACACGCTGACATGGCCATCGAGCCGGTCCTTCAATGCCTCCATTCCGGCGCCGCCGTGCGCTGAAACCTCCATCAGCGGATAGCCGAGCTTGCGATAAACGCCCAACAGCGCATTTAACGCGCCTTCGTTCTGCGCATCGATCAGATCGGCCTTGTTCAGCAGAAGCAGCGGCGTGATCCCGGCATGCTCGGCCGCAATCAAATAGCGGTCGATAAGGTTGGCGTGCGGCTCTGGCAACGGCGCAAACACGATGACGATCAGGTCGACATTGGCCGCAACGGGTTTTAGCTGGCCGCGGCTGTCAGGCCTGCACAGTTCGGACTGGCGTGGCAGTTGCGCAACGATCACGCCAATGCCCTGGTTCCCTGGGCGCCAGACCACGCGATCGCCGGTGACCAACGCTGGCAGGTTGGCGCGCAGGTGGCAGCGAAAGACCTGACCGCAGTGCTCGCCTTCTTGAGCCTCGACTTCGACCTGAACACCGAAGTGGGCGATCACAAGGCCAGTCTGTTCCGGGCCGAGATCACCGCCCTCCAGTTCTTCCACGGCACGTGATTCACGCCGAGCAGCGCGTGAGGCGCGCTCTTCCTGAATCTTCTCGATACGCCAACTTTGCCGGCGGTTGAGTTGGCGTTTGGCCATTTGCGTGCAGTGCCCACGATAGAAAAGTAGGCGAGTCTAGCATGCCGTCAGGTGGGTCACTGGACTGTATGGCTCTGTGGAAGCCGGCTAGACTTTGCTTCTTGTCTCTAGTAGCGACGTGGGCTCATGCCGGTTTCTTCCGTCAGGCGATTCCCCGCCTTGCTGGCCCTGCTCGGTCAGCTGTCATCCCTGTTCATCTGCTGGCTGCTGCTGTTAGCGTTGGCTCGCTTGGGTAGCTGGCATTTCAGTCTGTTGGGCGCTGCTTGTGTACAAGGCGCTATTGCCGCGCTGATTGGTCAGCGCCTCGGGCTGTCGCGGTGGTGGCTGCCAATCAACCTTGGCTTCGTGCCGGGGTTGGTTTTGCTACAGGACCATGCGCTGCCGCCCTGGTTGCTGCTGGTCGGCTTCCTGATCTTGCTGATGTTGAACTGGAACGCCCTGACGGAGCGGGTCCCGTTGTACCTCACCGGTTCCGCCGCCGAGCGACAGCTGGCGCAACGGCTGCAGGCGCTGCCAGACGGATTCAGCTTCATCGACCTGGGGAGTGGGCTCGGCGGCACCCTGCTGCGGCTGGCGCGGGTTTATCCGTCGGCGCGTTTCGTCGGCGTCGAAACTGCGCCGCTGACCTTTGTCCTGTGCTGGTTGCGCTGCCTGTTGCAGCGCAACTGCCGGGTGAGGTTTCGCAGCTTCTGGCGCGAGCCGCTGGCCCGCTACGATGTGGTGTATTGCTTTCTTTCGCCCGCACCTATGCCTGCGTTGTGGCAGAAAGCAAAGGTTGAGATGAGGCCGGACGCGTTACTGATCAGCAACAGCTTCGAGGTGCCAGGTGTTGCCGCGCAGGAAACCCTCCTCGTCGACGACTGGCGGCGTTCGCAGCTGCTGATCTGGCGGCCTGGGGCGGCCGCGCAACCTGACGGCCGTTCCGCGAGCAGCTAAACTGCGCGTCACGCCTAAGGAGCTCACCATGCAGAACCCGCAGAACCTCATCTGGATCGACCTGGAAATGACCGGTCTTGATCCGGACAACGACGTCATCATCGAGATGGCAACCATTGTCACCGACAGTCAGCTCAACGTGCTGGCCGAAGGACCGGTCATTGCCATCCATCAGAGCGATGAAGTCCTCGCTGGCATGGACGAGTGGAATACTCGCCAGCATGGCGGTTCCGGCCTGACTCAGCGTGTGCGGGACAGCAAGATCGCTACTGAGGAGGCCGAGGCTCAAACGCTGGCGTTTCTCGAGCAGTGGGTGCCAAAGGGCAAATCGCCGATCTGCGGCAACAGCATCTGCCAGGATCGTCGCTTTCTCTACCGTCGCATGCCGCGCCTGGAAGCGTACTTTCACTACCGCAATCTGGACGTCTCGACCCTCAAGGAATTGGCGGCACGCTGGGCCCCGGAGGTGCTGGCGGGTTTCAAGAAAGGGGGTACGCATCTGGCTCTGGATGACATTCGTGAGTCGATCGCCGAGCTGCGCCATTACCGCGAGCACTTCATCAAGTACTAAACCTGTCGCAGCCCCGATAGCAATCGAGCTGCGTGCAGCATCCACGCAGCTTGGAATCGGTTAACGGCCGAGTCTGCGCAGCTCGTCCGACTCGACCACCCGTGTTCCTTCGGCTTCCTCCAGTGCCAGGCGCCAGAGGGCCCGCGCCAGAATGCAGGCCGAAATACCGCGATACTTGCCCGGTAGCAGATAGGAGAGCGGGGCGGTCAGTCGCTCGACCGGTCGCACTTGCATGCGAGGCCCAAGCAACTGTGATGGCCGCACGATCGTCAGTTGAGGCCAGCCCTGAGCGCGTAGGGCTTGCTCCATCTCGCCTTTGACGCGGCAGTAGAAAATCGAGCTGCCGGGGTCGGCCCCCAGTGAGCTGATCACCAGCAGGTGTCGTGCGCCCAGCTCCCGGGCGCGCCTGGCAAGTTCAACCACCAGATCGTGATCAATCGCGCGGAAGGCTTCCTGGCTTCCGGCTTCCTTCAGCGTGCTGCCGAGGCAACAGAAGGCGGTGTCGATTTTGCCCGACAGCTGTGGCAGCAGCATCTGCAGCGGACCAATTGGATTCTCGAGCCGGGGGTGTGCGGCCAACGGCTTGCGGCTGGGCGCTATCACATACTTCACCGTGGGTTCGTTGAGCAGGCGGTCGAGCAGGTGCTCGCCGGTTAGCCCGGTGGCGCCGGCAAGCAAAATGCGCTGTGGCGTCAAATACATGGTTTGGCTTCCTGTAACGATCAGTCGGTCGGCATTGGTTTGTTTGTTGTCAGTGCCCGCCAGTGTTCGACAACCTGTTCCGGCGCCCATAGCTGCGGCTCCGAAGCCTGATAGTGGTCGGCTTGCTCCCGTTCGGCAACCCTCGCCTGTGCCAGCGTGAAAGCCTGCACAATGTCCTCACGTTCCTGTAGGGCTTCGGCAAAGAGTGCCCGACCAAAGTAGGTGAAATCGCTTTCCTCGGAGCAGCCGAACGACACTCGATCAGCACGCGCTGCGGTAATCACTGCCGTGTTCGGGCTCTTCAGTGGCTCGATAAAACCACCGGAGTAGCAGGCTGAGATAACGATTATCTTGTTGCGTTCGGCGAGTGGCTGCATCAGCGCCGCGAGATCCGCGGCTGGTAGATATTCGAGATCCAGTCGAGGCTGAGCCAGTACCAGTTGATGGTCTGCCGAGCCGTGGCTGGTCAGGTAGATGAATATCAGGTCTTCCGGGCCGCTGCGCTCGGCCAGTCTTTCCACTGCGCGGGAAAGGTTTTCGCGCGTGGCCAGGGGCCGATCGGCCATGTGGTCACGGTGGTTGACCAAGCTTATCTGGCCGCGAGCGCCGAAGCGTTCCGCCAATAGCTCGTCAACGTAGTCGGCCTCGCGCAAAAACACACTTTGCTGGCCATCGCCTGCAAGAGTAAGGCTGTAGAGCTCAGCCGCGGAGGTCGATGGCGGCACCGCATCGAGGGCGTCCGTGAGCAGTTGCCCTTGACGCAACAGGCCGATCTCCAGCGGATCGGGGAGGCGTTTGCCTGTGGAGTCCTGATGCAGACGGCCGGCCTGCCACGTGCCGCTCTGCTTGGTTCCGTCAGCGAGGAAGAGCGTTCCCTTGCCGTCGAATTGGCCAGCCTGGAAACGGCCAACGTAACGGGTACCGTTCGCCTGCCTGAGGTCGCCTTCGCCGTGATACTGCCAGTGCTTGAAACGCCCGGCGTAATGCGTGCCGTCCGTGCCGACATATTCGCCTTGGTCGCTAAGTTCGCCGTGTTTGAACTGGCCCTTCCAGACATTGCCGGCGGCGTCTTCGTAGCGACCCTGGCCATGGAAAGCGTCGTCCATGAATTGGCCAAGGTAGTGCTCGCCGTCGTTGCCGCGAAAGAGGCCTTCGCCGCTAAGGCGACCATTGACATAAGTGCCGCTGAACGTTCCGCTGGCGTCGCTGCGGGTGCCCTCGCCATCAGGTTGGCCCTCTACGAACGCGCCTTCATGGCTGACGCCGTCGCCCTCCTGCAGCTTGCCAATGCCGTGATAGAGGCCGTCCTTGAACTCACCTTCGTAGGTCAGGCCTGGCTCGTGATAGCGGCCTGGGCCGTTGAGACTTCCGCCCTCGAAAAGCCCTTCGTAGACGCCTCCGGTGGCGTAGCTGAAACGTCCCTGGCCGTCGAACAGCCCCAGTCTGAACGCGCCTTCGTAGCGATCACCATTGGCGCCTTGCCAGACGCCATGGCCGTGCCACTGCCCATCCTTGAACGAGCCGATGTAATGGCTGCCGTTGGGGTAGTCGATTCGTCCCTCGCCCTGGAGCAGCCCATCAACGACGTTGCCCCGGTAGCGTCCACCGTCAGGCAGCAGAGCATCAGCTGGCAGTAATGGCTCGCCATCACCGCATGCGGCCAGGAAACAAGAGAGCAGGAGTAGAGCGAAGTGGCGCATGCGGCTATCCGGAGGGGCGACGCCGCAGTATGCCGCAAACGCGGCGGCAGGCGGCAACCGCCCAGCCTGCCCGGTCAGACGAAGCAGAGCGCCAGAGGCTCGGCAATGTAGGCGGGTTTTTCCACGCCCTCAATCTCCATGACGGCGCGTGACTTGAGCAGCCACTGCCCCGGATTTTTCTCATAGGCGTCGAGCAGCGTCGCTGCAACGCGAACGCGCGAGCCCACTCTTACTGGCTGAATGAAACGCAGGCTGTCGAGCCCGTAATTGACGCCCATCTTGGTGCCTTCAGGGCGAATCATCAGTTCGTCCATCAACATCGGCAAAAGTGACAGCGATAGGAAGCCGTGCGCGATGGTGCCGCCGAACGGGGTTTGTGCTGCTTTTTCCGGATCGATGTGGATGAACTGGTGGTCGCCCGTGCAATCGGCGAACTGGTCGACGCGCTGTTGATCGACGGTGAACCATTCGGAGCGGCCAAGCTCCTTGCCAATATAATCCTTGAGTTCTGCTACAGGTACTTGCGGCATATATCCTCCGGGCGCTGGTTGTTTGATTTGGATGTGGCGCAAGCGCTAGATCAGCACGCGACGGGTGACGAATCAACCAAGCATGGTTTGTGCGAATGGCGCGCCATAGCTTGATCGGGAGCTGTCGCGCGTATCGTTGTGGCGGGATGCTTATAATTGCGCTCCTTTGCTCTGGAGGCTTACATGCTGCTGCGCGGATTGACCTGGCTGCTGCTTTTTCAACTGATTGGCACCGCGATCAACGTTATGGTTCTGCCAATGCTGCCCGGGCCGATTATTGGACTGCTGTTGCTGTTCGTCGCGCTGCTGGCTCGTGGTCAGGCCAGCGAGTCACTCCAGGTCGCCGCCAGTAGTCTGTTGCGCTATCTGCCGCTGTTGCTGGTGCCGCCCGCAGTGGGCGTCATGGCCTACACCGAAGCGATCCTTAAAGATTTCTGGGCCATCGTGGGTGTACTAGTGCTTTCGCTGGTGGTGTCGTTGGTATTTACCGGTTGGCTGATGCAAACGCTGATTCGTCGTCAGCAGCGCAAGGCAGGTCGGGCATGATCGAAATGCAGTGGCAGGCGGCATGGAGCGCGGTAATTCATCACCCCCTGTTCGGCGTGACCATTACCCTGGCGGCCTTCCAACTGGCCTACGCAGCCTATGAAAAGACGCGCTGGGTATTCCTCCAGCCGGTGCTCGTCTCGATGATAGTGGTGGTCGGCACGCTCGTACTATGCGGGCTGAGCTACCAGGAGTACCGAGACAGCGCTCAGATGCTGACCGTGCTTCTAGGGCCAGCGACTGTGGCGCTGGCGGTGCCGCTGTACCTGAACCTGCGGCGAATCCGAGAGCTGTTTGGTCCAATCATGCTCACCTTGCTGGTGGCGGGCATTGGTGCTACGGCGCTGGGAATGGCGCTGGCCTGGGCCTTTGGTGCCGAACAGATGATACTCATGACGCTGGCGCCGAAATCCGTTACTTCGCCCATCGCCATGCTGGTAGCGGAGCAGATTGGCGGTGTAGTGGCATTGGCAGCGGTTTTTGTGATGATCACCGGCATTATCGGCGCGATCATCGGCCCGGAACTGTTGCGCCGGTTTGGCGTTCAGCATCCTGCCGCCCGAGGCATGGCGTTGGGGCTCACTGCGCATGCGGTGGGCACCGCTCAGGCACTACAGGAAGGCGACGAATGCGGCGCTTTCGCGGCGCTGGCGATGAGCCTTATGGGTGTGATGACCGCAGTGCTGCTGCCTTTGGCCGTGCTGACCTTGGCGTAAAGGAGTCCGAATGAAGCTACCCCTGTTTCCCCTTGATACCGTGTTGTTTCCCGGTTGCACCCTTGATTTGCAAATATTCGAGGCGCGCTATCTGGACATGGTCAGCAGCTGCCTCAAGGCGGGGCATGGCTTTGGTGTGGTTCGCCTGATCGAGGGCAGTGAGGTTGGGGTGGCGCCAAGCGCGTATGCCCTGACTGGTTGTGAAGCGCTGATTCGCGACTGGCAGCAGCGCCCCAATGGCTTGCTGGGAATCAGGGTCGAAGGCGGCCGCCGCTTTGACGTGCAGTCGGCCGAGGTGCAGCGCGATCAGCTCACCGTGGCTGAAGTGGTCTGGCGCAGCGCTGGAGAAGAATTGCCGCTGGGTGAGGAGCATGCCGAACTGGCGGTTCTGCTGGAAGCGTTGGGGCAGCACCCCTTGGTCCAGACATTGGACATGCCTGGAGTCGTGCATGGCCAGCGTTCATTGGCGAACCAATTGGCTTACCTGCTGCCATTCCAGCCCGAACAGAAAGTCGAACTGCTGCAGCTGGATCAGCCACAGGAGCAGCTGGAACGCATCCAGTTATGGCTCGAGCGGCTGCAGGGCGACGCCCCCGAATAGTCGTCAAGTTGTCGTTACTGGTAGTCGTAGAGCAGTATCGCGCCGGGCAGGGCCCATAACGCGAACGCGCCAATCAGCCCGAGTGTCGCAGGCAGAATCAACCACCAGATCTTGGGCGACATTGCCTGCATCGGGGCGCGCCATTGGACCAGCGTGAGGCTGACTGCACAGATGGTTGCGGCAAGAACAGCACCTGCGATCACATCGGTTGGCCAGTGAACACCCAGGTAGACGCGCGACAGGGCAATGGCAGTCGCCGGCAACCCTGCCAGCAACACCCAGGCCAGACGCAGGCGCGGCGGTTGGCCGCGGCCAGCAAGCACCCCAAGCGTCAGAAAAAAAGCAAAGGCCGCGGAGCTATGGCCGCTAGGGAAGCTATAGCTGGTCAAGGGCTCAAGCAGAATCTCGGGTCTGATTCGGCCAAACAGGGCTTTGAGCGCACCATTGGCCAGCGCCGTGCCGAGCAAGGTAATGAGTGCGAACGCGGCGGCGCGCATTTGTCGCGTGACGAACAGCAGCAGGCAAAGCAGCACCGCTGCCCAGAGCTGAGTATGAAAATCACCAGCCCGTGTGATGACGACCATGAACTGATCGAAGAAGGGGCTGCGCTCGCCCTGCACGACTTCCATCAATCCTTCATCGAACGCAACCAGGTACGGCCAGCCAAAGAACAGTCCAACCAGTACCGCAGCGCAAAGCCCCGCGGCTATCGGTGTGACCCAGCGGACCTGGTGCAGGCTGCTGTGCACGATGCCGCCAACCAGGATCGCCAGCGCACCAATCACGATCCCCGTTTCGCCCCAGAAGCCCTCCGGCAGCGGCAGGCGAATCGCTGCACCAGCCGCCCAGCCCGGGAGCAGATAAGCCATTGACCAGCCGGCTGCAGCGAACAGGCTGACCAGCAGAAAACGCCCGAACGGCATGTCCAGCATGCCCGCCGTGAGGGGCAGCATCGGCCGTAACGGCCCGATGAAGCGGCCAACCAGCAGGCTGGCTATGCCGTAGCGCTCGAAATAGACCTCAGCGCGTAATAGCCATTCGGGATGGCTGCGCAAACCCCGCAGGTTTCTGATGTTCTGGTGGTACCGCCGGCCCAGGCCATACGAGAGCAGATCGCCGAGCAGGCCGCCCGCATAACCGAGCAACAAGGTTTCGCCGAGTGTGAGTATTCCGCTGCCGGCAAGCACTGCGATGGCGAACACCATCACCGTGCCGGGCATCAGCAGGCCGACCACGGCCAGGCACTCGAGGCAGGCTACCAGGAAGATGCTAAGTCCAAGCCACTGCGGATGATTGGCGAGCCAGCTGGTGAGTGCAGTGAGCCATTCGGGCATGGTGTTTTCCTTGAATCGATACGGCTTTCGACCCGGCTCTCAGCGCCTGGGTTTCACGAGGACATGATAGCGGCCGCCGCAATTGCGACAGGATATTGAGCGACGCCGTTGTACCAAGCGTCTGGCGGCGCTGTTACAGCCATTCGCCGGGCGCCGCTGTGCGCGAAGCTCCGGGGTGGCTATAATCGGCAGCTTTCCCTTCAGTCAGGCAAGTCCAGACCATGACCGAGTCCGTACAGGATTACATGACCCGCCTCGGTCGCGCCGCGCGCGAGGCGTCGCGTGTGCTTGCGCGCGCCACTACGGCCCAGAAGAACCGGGCGTTGCACGCCGCCGCTGCCGCGCTCGACGCGGCCCGCACTGAACTGGTCGAAGCCAATCAGCAGGACCTCCTCGCCGGGCGTACCAATGGTTTGGATGAAGCCATGCTCGATCGCCTGGCCCTGACGCCGGCGCGCATCGATGACATGATCGAAGGACTGCGCCAGGTGGCGACGCTGCCTGATCCCATCGGTGAAATCCGCGATATGCGCTATCTGCCTTCCGGCATTCAGGTGGGCAAGATGCGTGTTCCGCTGGGTGTGGTTGGGATCATCTATGAATCGCGGCCCAACGTGACCATCGACGCGGCGAGTCTCTGTCTGAAGTCTGGCAATGCCACTATTCTGCGTGGTGGTTCGGAGGCGATCCATTCGAACCAGGCGATTGCTCGTTGCATTCAGTTGGGACTGGCTGAAGCCGAGCTGCCGCCGGCGGCTGTGCAGGTCGTCGAGACGACCGACCGTGCAGCGGTGGGCGCACTGATCACCATGCCCGAATTCGTCGATGTTATCGTGCCGCGTGGCGGCAAGGGGCTTATCGAGCGGATAAGCCGCGATGCCAAGGTGCCGGTCATCAAGCACCTGGACGGTATCTGCCATGTCTTCATTGATCAGGCTGCCGATGTCGACAAGGCCATTCGCGTCGCGGATAACGCCAAGACCCAACGCTATGCACCTTGCAACACCATGGAAACGCTGCTGGTGCACGCGGCCATAGCGGAGAGGGTGCTGCCTCCGCTGGCTGCCATTTATCGTGAGAAGGGTGTCGAGCTGCGTGGCTGCGCTCGGTCCTGCGAGCTGCTCGGCAGCGCTGTGACGGCCGCCAGCGAAGAAGATTGGTCCACCGAGTACAACGCACCGATCCTGTCGATCCGCATCGTCGACTCTCTGGGTGACGCCATCGAGCACATCAACCGCTACGGCTCACAGCATACCGACGCGATCATCACGGAAAACTTTACCGATGCCCGGCGCTTCATTACCGAAGTGGATTCGGCATCGGTGATGGTCAATGCGTCCACCCGTTTTGCCGACGGTTTCGAATATGGCCTGGGTGCGGAAATCGGTATTTCGACCGATAAGCTGCATGCACGTGGACCTGTTGGACTGGAAGGTTTGACCAGCGAGAAGTACGTGGTGTTCGGAGACGGCCACGTGCGTACCTGATGGCCTCGACTTCCGGACCACGGCGCATCGGTGTGCTGGGCGGCACCTTCGATCCGGTGCACATAGGTCATCTGCGCGGTGCGTTGGAAGTGGCCGAAATGTTCGGGCTCGACGAGGTTCGCCTGGTCCCGAATTTTCGCCCGCCGCACCGGGAAACGCCGAACAGCTCTGCCCAACACCGTCTTGCCATGGTGCGGCTTGCGGTGCAGGACCTGCCTCTGCTGAAGGTCGATGCCCGTGAGCTGGAACGTAACAAGCCGTCTTACTCCATCGACACGCTCGAGTCGCTGCGCAGTGAGCTGGCTTCGGATGATCAGATTTTCCTGATTGTCGGCTGGGATGCTTTTTGCGGTCTGCCCGGCTGGCATCGTTGGGATGAGTTGCTCGACCACTGCCACATGCTGGTCATGCAGCGCCCGGACGCCGATAGCGAGGCGCCCGAAGCGCTTCGGGATCTGCTCGCGGCGCGCAGCGTGAGCGATCCGCTGGCCATGGCCGGTGGTGGTGGGCAAATCGCCTTCGTTTGGCAGGCTCCCCTTGGGGTTTCCGCGACTCGAATTCGTCAATTTCTGGCCAGCGGCCGGTCGGTCCGTTTTCTCGTTCCCGACGCTGTACTGGCTTATATCAATGCGCACGGGCTTTACCGGGCGTCGAACTGAGGTTGTTTCAAGCTATGCAAAACGATTCTTTGGTCAATCTGGCCATCAGCGCTCTGGAAGATCTGAAAGGCGCCGACATCACCACTATCGATGTTCGAGGCAAGACCAGCGTGACCGATTTCATGGTTATCGCCAGCGGCACCTCCAGCCGTCACGTTAAGTCATTGGCTGATAGCGTGCTGGAGAAGGTCAAGGAGCAGGGCGTTCGTCCGCTCGGCAGCGAAGGGCTGGACGGCGGTGAATGGGCGCTGCTCGACCTTGGCGATGTGGTCGTGCACGTCATGCAGGTCCCGACTCGCCAGTTCTACGATCTGGAGCGCCTGTGGCAGGGCGCCGAGCAGAGCCGCGCGCAGCACGCAGGTGAGCAGGAATAAGGTCGATTCGTGCGGATCAAGCTGATTGCCGTGGGCTCGAAGATGCCGCGCTGGGTGGAGGATGGCTGGCATGAGTATGCCAAGCGCCTGCCTTCCGAGCTGCCTTTGGATCTTCATGAAATATCGCTAAACACTCGCGGCAAGAATGCCGACGTGGCGCGGTTGATTCGCCAGGAAGGGGAAGCCATGCTGGCGAAAGTTCAGCCCGGCGAGCGAATCGTCACGCTTGAAGTGACGGGGCGTCCCTGGAGCACCGAGCAGCTGGCCAGCGAGCTGGAGCGTTGGCGGCTCGATGCGCGCAACGTCAATTTGATGGTCGGCGGACCGGAAGGGCTGGCCCCGGAGGTTTGCGCTCGGAGTGAGCAACGCTGGTCGTTGTCGCCGCTGACCTTGCCGCACCCGCTGGTTCGCATCTTGATCGGCGAGCAGATCTACCGCGCCTGGACATTGCTGTCAGGCCATCCTTACCACAAGTAGTACAGCCAAACCAAAGATGTCCCAGCCTATTCCTCTCAAGGACCATGAAAAAGACGCCCGTCTGGTGCGTCAGCGTGTGATCGTGGGCGGGGTCATGGTTCTGCTGCTGATTGGCGTGTTGATCGCACGCCTGTATTACCTGCAGGTGATTCAGTACGAGCATCATTCCACGCTCTCGGAAAATAACCGTGTTCACGTGCAGCCCGTTCCGCCCAATCGGGGGCTGATCTTCGATCGCAACGGCAAGATCATCGCGGACAATCGGCCGAGCTTCAGTCTGACCGTGACGCGCGAGCGGGCCGGCGACTGGCGCAAGACGCTCGACACGGTGGTCGAGGTTCTCGAACTCTCGAGCGAAGAGCGCGAGCTGTTCGAAAAGCGGGTTTTGCAGGGGCGCAGGCCATTCGAGCCGGTGCCGATCATGTATGAACTGTCGGAAGAGCAGATTGCGCGTATCGCCGTCGATCAGTTCAGAATGCCGGGCGTCGAGGTCGCGGCTCAGCTGGTTCGACATTACCCAGAGGGGGAGCATTTCGCTCATTCTGTCGGGTATGTCGGGCGGATCAACGAGGCCGAACTCAAGCAGCTCGATCCGGTGAACTACAGCGGCACGCACCACATTGGCAAGACAGGCATCGAACGTTTCTACGAGGATTCGCTTCACGGCCAGGTGGGATACGAAGAGGTCGAAACCAATGCGCGCGGACGCGTACTGCGAGTACTAAAGCGTACCGACCCGATCCCCGGCAAGGACTTGACGCTGACACTTGATCTGGAGCTGCAGCAAGCCGCCGAGGCGGCGCTGGCAGGCCGCCGTGGTGCTGTGGTCGCGTTGCAGCCGAAGACCGGCGAGGTTCTGGCGATGGTCAGTCAGCCCAGCTTCGATCCCAATCTGTTCGTAACCGGTATCAGCTTCAAGGCCTACGGTGAGCTTCGCGATTCCATAGATCGCCCGTTGTTCAATCGAGTCCTGCGCGGGCTCTACCCGCCGGGGTCGACGATCAAGCCCATGATGGCGGTGGCTGGCCTGGACACCGGTGTGGTCACAGAAAATAGCCGCGTATTTGACCCCGGGTTCTTTCAGCTGCCGAACGTGAAGCACAAGTACCGTAACTGGAACCGCGGCGGCGACGGCTGGGTGGATCTGGAAACCGCGATCATGCGGTCCAATGACACTTATTTCTACGATTTAGCCCATAAGATGGGCATCGACCGCATGCATGACTACATGAGTCGATTTGGTCTGGGCCAGCGTGTTGCATTGGACATGTTCGAGGAAACAGCCGGTTTGATGCCTTCGCGCGACTGGAAACGGGCGCGTTATCGGCAGGCGTGGTATCCCGGCGAAACGGTAATCCTCGGTATCGGCCAGGGCTACATGCAGGCCACGCCGTTGCAGCTGGCCCAGGCAACTGCGTTGATGGCGACTCACGGCAAATGGATAAGGCCGCACCTGGCAAAAAGCATCGAGGGTGAAATGCCGGTCGATCCGCAACCGATGCCGGATATTCAGCTTCGCGACCCGAGTTATTGGGACGCATCGATCAACGGGATGGTGCAAGTACTGCATGGCGCCCGAGGAACAGCCAAGAAGGTCGGCGATACCGCCGCCTACCGCATCGCTGGCAAGAGCGGTACGGCGCAGGTCGTGGCCATCAAGCAGGGCGAGAAGTACGACAGCGGCAAACTCGCCGAGCGCCATCGTGACCACGCCTTGTTTGTCGCTTTCGCGCCTGTACATGACCCGCAGATTGCGGTGGCTGTGATGGTTGAGAACGGAGAGTCCGGCTCTGGTGTCGCAGCTCCGGTGGCAAAGCAGGTGATGGACGCCTGGCTGCTCAACGAAGCGGGCGAGCTAAAGGCTGAGTACGCACCAGCCCTCACGGCCGAGGCCCCCAAACGATGAGCGGAACATTCGATCGCACGCTGTCGACAACCGATGTAATGAGACGTCGGGCATCGCTGCTTCAGCGCATGCATATCGATGGGCTATTGCTGTTGCTGCTGCTGCTCTTGGCTGCGGGCAGCTTGTTCGTTCTTTATTCAGCCGGCGGCAAGAACGTTGAATTGCTGCTCAAACAGGCGACTTCGTACGGTATTGGTTTAGGCGCCATGTTGGTGATTGCCCAGCTGGAGCCTAGGTTCATGGCGCGCTGGGTCCCGCTTGGCTATCTGGCTGTGGTCGCGCTGTTGGTGGCGGTCGAGTTCGTCGGGTATACGGCAATGGGGGCGACACGCTGGATCAGCATACCGGGGGTGATTCGCTTCCAGCCGTCCGAGTTCATGAAGATCATCATGCCGATGACGATCGCCTGGTATCTGTCTGCACGCGCCTTGCCGCCTAGTATCAAGCACACCATTATCAGCCTGGGCCTGATCCTTACTCCGTTTGTGCTGATCCTTAAACAGCCGGATCTCGGCACCTCGCTTCTTGTGCTGGTCTCTGGTGCGTTCGTGCTGTTCATCGCCGGGCTGCGCTGGCGGTGGATTCTGAGCGCGGTCGCAGCGCTGGTGCCAATCGCCGTGGCGATGTGGTATTTCGTGCTGCACAACTACCAGAAACAGCGTGTGCATACCTTCCTAGACCCCGAAAGCGACCCGCTGGGAACCGGCTGGAACATCATCCAGTCGAAGGCGGCGATTGGTTCAGGGGGCGTGTTCGGCAAGGGCTGGCTGCTTGGCACCCAGTCGCATCTCGATTTTTTGCCCGAAAGCCACACGGACTTTATTATTGCGGTCCTGGCTGAAGAGTTCGGCCTGGTCGGCGTCTGTCTGTTGTTGCTGGTGTATCTGTTGCTTATCACGCGTGGCCTGGTGATTACGGTTCAGGCGCAAACACTGTTTGGTAAGTTGCTGGCTGGTGCGCTGACGATGACATTCTTTGTCTATGTATTCATCAACATTGGCATGGTCAGCGGCCTGTTGCCAGTTGTTGGGGTGCCGTTGCCCTTCATCAGTTTTGGTGGCACTTCATTGGTAACCCTGCTATCAGGGTTTGGGGTTTTGATGTCGATCCACACCCATCGCAAGTGGATCGCACAGGTTTGATTAGAGTGAATTCCTTGAATCCATTTCGGCGTAGCTGGTTGACAAGAATGCTCTGCGGAGCAGGAATTTTTGCGGCGTTCGGCAATGCTCCGGCGGCTTTTGCAGCCGAGTACGAAGGGGAAAAGGTTGCCGATTTCGTTCGCGAAATGACGCAGGATTACGGGTTCGCGAGCGAGCAGCTCACCGAAGTACTGGCGCAGGCAGAGCGCAAGCAGGTCATTCTCGATGCGATTTCGCGGCCGGCAGAGCGCGTCAAGGCTTGGAAGGAATACCGTCCGATCTTCATTACCGATTCGCGCATCGCTCAAGGCGTCGATTTCTGGCGTGAGAACGAGGCAGCGCTAGCGCGCGCCGAGCAGGAATATGGTGTCCCGGCGCAAGTGATCGTCGCCATCATTGGCGTCGAAACCTTTTATGGCCGAAATACAGGTAACTACCGGGTAATCGACGCACTGTCGACACTGGGTTTCGATTACCCGCCGCGCCAGCCTTTCTTTCGGCAGCAGCTCAAGGAATTCCTCCTGCTGGCCCGTGAGGAGCAGGTCGATCCTCTTACGTTGACTGGCTCCTATGCAGGAGCGATGGGGCTGCCGCAGTTCATGCCGAGCAGTTTCCGCGCCTATGCCGTGGATTTCGATGGGGACGGCCATATCGACATCTGGAAAAATCCTGTCGATGCGATCGGCAGTGCCGCCAATTACTTCAAACAACACGGATGGGTGGCCGGTGCGCCAGTAGTGGCGCGCGCCACGATCAGCGGCGACCGACACAGCGAAGGGCTAACTGAAGGGCTTGAGCCCGTCAAGAATGCTGGTGAGCTTCGCGAGCTGGGTTGGAAGTGGCAGTCCGAAACGAAGCTGGCTGACGATACGGCGGTGACGGCCTTTCGTCTCGAGGGGGCCGGAGGCGATGAGTATTGGGTCGGCTTACCTAACTTCTATGTCATTACCCGCTATAACCGTAGCGTGATGTATGCCATGGCTGTACACCAGCTTGCCGAGCAGCTGGCGCAGGCGCGGGGTGCTCAATGACCTATCGTTTTCTAGCGATAGCCGCTGTTGCTGCCCTGGTCGCAGGGTGCTCGTCAGGACCGACGCCGTCGCATGCCCCGGCCCCAGGCCCGGCCAAAGGCGTAGGCATTAGCGGTCCGGGTGACTACTCACGGCCTCACAAGGACGGCGCACCTTGGTGGGATGTTGACGTTTCCAGCATTCCCGACGCGACGCCTACGCCGCATAACGGCCCGTTCAAGGCAAATCCCTACACCGTGCTCGGCAAGACCTACTACCCGATCGGTGACGGCCGTAATTACCGGGAAACCGGGACGGCGTCCTGGTACGGGACCAAGTTCCATGGCCAGCCGACCGCAAACGGTGAGAAGTACGATCTGTATGGAATGAGCGCCGCGCATAAAACGCTGCCGCTCCCAAGCTATGTTCGGGTCACCAACCTGGACAACGGAAAGACCGTTGTGCTGCGGGTCAATGACCGCGGCCCGTTCTACTCCGATCGGATCATCGACCTGTCTTTTGCGGCAGCGAAAAAACTGGGCTATGCAGAAACTGGGACTGCGCGGGTCAAGGTTGAGGGCATCGATCCGGTGCAGTGGTGGGCCGAGCGCGGTAGACCGGCGCCCATGGTGTTGGCGCAGCCGCAAAAGGTTGCCAACAAGCCTGCTGCCGCGGCAATGGCACAACCTGTCGAGCAGTACACGCCACCTCCAGCGCAGCATGCAGGCGCTACCGTCCCGGTGGAGGTTGCCACGGGCGCCAATGCGGCAACCGGGGCCGGTGTTTACTTGCAGGTCGGTGCGTTTGCCAACCCTGATGCCGCACAGTTACTGCGCGATAAGCTCAGCAGCATGACCGCCGCACCGGTGTTCGTGAGCTCGGTCGTGCACCAAGACCAGATTCTTCACCGCGTTCGCCTTGGGCCAATCGACACCCCTGATGAAGCCGCGCAGCTGGAGCAAAGTGTCCGTCTCGCCAATCTGGGCAATCCCCGGCGAGTGCGCGGCGACTGACGTTTACTCGCAGATAGAATAGATAAGCAACGAAACCGTTTTTGCCACACCACCTTTTTCTGAGAGCGCAATGACTATCACCACCTTCGTGCACCGCCTGTTCCTCCTCACTGTGCTGGCCGTAGCGCCGGCCGCCTGGGCCGAGCCGATCATTCCGTCGCCACCACAGCTTGCTGCCAAATCCTATGTGCTGATGGACGCAGCCAGTGGAAAGATTCTGGTCGAGAATGCCGGTGACGAGCGCCTGCCGCCAGCCAGCCTGACCAAGCTGATGACGGCTTACATCGCCACTCTTGAAATCAACAAAGGACAGATTTCAGAAAGCGATATGGTGACCGTCAGCGAAAAGGCCTGGCGTACTGGTGGTTCCCGGATGTTCATCCAGGTCAATACCCAGGTTTCGGTGAATGACCTGCTGCACGGTATCATCATTCAGTCTGGCAACGACGCCAGCGTCGCCATGGCGGAGCATATCGCAGGGAGCGAAGACGCTTTCGCCGATCTCATGAACAGCACTGCCCAGCGGCTGGGCATGACGAACACCCATTTCATGAATGCCACAGGCCTTCCGCATCCGGACCACTACTCATCTGCGGCGGACATGGCCAAGCTGGCTCGCGCGATCATCCATGAGGATCCTGCGCACTACGGCATCTATGCGCAGAAGGAATTCTTCTGGAACAACATCAAGCAGCCCAACCGCAACCTTCTGCTATGGCGTGACAAGACCGTCGACGGCCTGAAAACAGGTCATACCGAAGAGGCCGGTTACTGTCTGGTAGCCTCTGCAGTTCGTGACGACATGCGTTTGATCACGGCTGTCTTCGGTACCAACAGCGAGCAGGCACGGGCAGCTGAGACACAGAAGTTGCTGACGTACGGCTTCCGCTTCTTCGAAACCCGCACCTTCTATCAGAAGGGTGTCGAGCTGGCGACGGCCCGCGTCTGGAAAGGTCAGCAGGACCAAGTGAGCGCTGGGCTCGCAAACGATCTGACCATGACGCTGCCGCGTGGACAGATGGAAAAGCTTCAAGCCAGCCTTACCTTCATGCCAGAACTGATGGCGCCCATTCAGCAAGGCGATGTCGTCGGCAAAGTCGAGGTCACGCTTGACGGTCAGGTACTGCAGAGCATGGACCTGATCGCCTTGCAGGCTGTCGAGGAGGGTGGGTTGTTCAGCCGTCTGTGGGACAGCATCCAGCTGTTCTTCTTCAATCTCTTCAATTGAACCCCGGAGCGCGTCCAGGCTATCCGCCGGTCGCGCTTTTTCGGATCACGAGTCCGTTGCCATGACTGAAAGTAAAAGCGAAACACAGCCACCCAAGATTGAATTTCCGTGCGAGCGCTATCCGATCAAAGTGATCGGGGATGCGGGCGATGGCTTCAGCGAAACGGTGATCGAAGTGATCCGGCGACATGCTCCGGAATTCGACGAAACCACGCTGGTGACCCGGGATAGTCGTAACGGCCGTTTTCTATCCGTTCAGGTGCTCATTACCGCCACCAGCGTTGAGCAGCTGCAGGCGATCCACGTCGATCTTCGTGCTACTGGCCGCGTACACATGGTGCTGTAATGAGCCTGCGACACGGTTATATCACCAGCCCTGTTGCATCAGAGGCTCAATCGTGAGTGTCTCGGTCCCGCTGTTAACGGTGCGTGAGCTCGGTCTGGTGGACTACCCAGTCGCTTGGCAAGCCATGCAGCGCTTTACCAACGAGCGGGGGCCGGACACCGTTGACGAGATATGGCTGCTGCAGCATCCGCGGGTATTTACGCAGGGGCAGGCCGGCAAGCCAGAGCATCTGCTGTTGCCTGGCGATATTCCGGTAGTGCAGGCTGATCGGGGCGGGCAGGTGACCTATCATGGCCCCGGGCAATTGGTGTGCTACCTGATGTTGGATGTCCGTCGGCTGGGCTTCGGTGTGCGCGAGCTGGTCAGCCGCATCGAGCAGAGCCTGATCGACCTGCTTGCCAGCTATGGTGTGCAGGCTTCGGCCAAACCGGAAGCGCCTGGCGTGTATGTTGATGGTGCGAAAATCGCGTCGCTCGGCCTGCGCATTCGTAATGGACGCTCTTTCCATGGCCTGGCGCTCAATGTGGATATGGACCTTGAGCCCTTCGGGCGAATCAATCCTTGCGGCTACGCCGGCATGGCCATGACCCAGTTGGCCGATCTCGTTGCAGAGCCGGTAGCCTTTTCCGAGGTCAGTGCCCGTCTGTCTGAACAGCTGCGCAAGCATCTTGGCTACACGGAGCAGCGAACCCTGAGCGGCGCCGCAATAAACGGCTAAACCAGTCGCTTGCTTTATTCAACCTGAGCGGGCATGACCGTAAACGCCTGCCCAGACCGGCCTTGGGCAGGCACTGTGCGGTGATCAGTTCAGATTTAGAGCGGGAATCAGGCTGCTATCGAACGCCTGCCCCGGTACAGGAACCGGGGCGGCCAGGCCCAGATTGTTCTTCTCGAACACCCGGTCGGCTCGGTAGCTGGAGCGCACCAGCGGGCCCGCGGCGACTTCCATAAAGCCTTTTTCCAGACCGATATCCCGGAAACGGTTGAATTCTTCCGGGCTCACCCAGCGCTTGACCGGCAGGTGGTTGCGGGTCGGTTGCAGGTACTGGCCGAGTGTCAGGATGTCCACGCCGATGGCACGCAGATCATCCATGGTCTCCAGCACTTCCTCGTCGCTTTCGCCCAAGCCAAGCATAAGGCTGGTCTTGGTCAGCATGTCCGGGCGATGACGCTTGGCGTGCTCAAGCACGCGCAGGGTCTTCTCATAACCGGCGCGGGGGTCGCGCACGACATGGGTCAGGCGCTTTACCGTCTCGACGTTTTGTGCGAAGACTTCCAGGCCTGAGTCCGCTACGCGCTCAATGGCTTGGAGATCGCCATCGAAGTCTGGAGTCAGGGCTTCGACCACTACTTCAGGAGTGCGCTCCTTGATGGCGCGCACGCAGGCGGCGTAGTGTGCGGCGCCGCCGTCGTCCAGATCGTCACGATCCACCGACGTCAGCACAATGTAGCGCAGCGCCATAAGCTCCACCGATTTAGCGGTGTTCTGTGGCTCCTCCTGATCCAGCCAGCCGTTGGGATTGCCGGTATCTACCGCACAGAAGCGGCATGCGCGGGTGCACACCGAGCCCATCAACATGATGGTGGCGGTGCCGTTTGACCAGCATTCGCCCATGTTCGGGCAATGGGACTCCTGGCATACGGTGCTCAGCCGGTGCTCGCCGACATTGCGTTTGACCGCTTCGAAGCGGCTGCCGCTAGGTGCCTTTACCCGCAGCCACTTGGGCTTCGGTTCGAACACCTGAGGTTCGCTTGAGGCGCGGCGCTTTTGCCCGTCCTTGATCGCGGTGATGCCCTGGCTGGTGCGGAATTTTTCGCCGCTGGAGACGATTTTGGGCTGGGAGGTATCGGACATCGGCAATCTGGGCTCCGCTAGAGGCTCCGGGGACGAGGCGGCTTTTAACCGCCGAGCAGTTTATCACAGGCAGTGACCGTTCAGTCCGTATGGCAAGGCCTGCAGTCGTTTGCCAAGGCCAGCGCGACGCGGGCGAGGATACTGCGGGACTTTTCTTCAGAAGGGCGCTCGAGCGGGCAGATTTGGCCGAAACATTCGGCCACAGTCGCTAGGGCTCTGCGCGCAGCCGTCCCAGCAGCTCCTGCGTTGGATGGCCGTCGGCCGGCCAGCCCAGCTGCTGCTGGAAGCCTCGGATTGCATTTCGCGTATTGGCGCCGATGATGCCGTCTGCGGTGCCTGGGTCGAACCCCTGGTTCGCCAGTCGCTCCTGTAGCTCGAGGCGCTCCGAGCGGCTCAAGGGCTGCTCGCCGCGCGGCCAGCTGGCGCGGACTGTGCCGGCACCGTCGAAGCGTTCTGAGAGCAAGCCGATCGCCAGCGCATAGGATGAGGAATTGTTGTAGCGCAGGATCGCCCGGAAGTTGTCGAGGACCAAAAAGGCAGGGCCGCGATAACCCGCAGGCAGCAACAGGCTTGCGCTCGCCTCGTCCATGCCGGTAGGGACCCCTGAGACACCCAGGCGGCGCCACTCGGACAGCGGTTTACGGATGCTGCTGTCGCCCTGCGCATAGTCGAATCCTTCCGGCAGGCTCACCTCGGCGCCCCACGGTTGGCCGGCTTTCCATCCAGAGGCCTGCAGATAGTGCGCCGCCGATGCAAGGGCGTCTGCAGAGCTGCTCCAGATGTCCCTTCGGCCGTCGCGATCAAAATCCACCGCATGGGTGTTGTAGGTGGTTGGGATGAACTGGGTTTGCCCCATGGCGCCCGCCCAGGAGCCACGCAGCTGATCGGGACTAACGTCGCCATGCTGAAGGATGTCCAGCGCAGCGAGCAGTTGGCTTTTGGCGAAACCGGGACGGCGACCCTCGTGCGCCAGCGTGGCGAGGGATCGAATGACGCCCTTGTCGCCCATGATCTGCCCGTAGCTGCTTTCCAGCCCCCAGATAGCCACGAGCGTATTCCGGTCTACGCCGTAGCGCGCCTCAATATCGTCCAGCGTCGCGTGGTGTTGTTCCAATAGGCGTTGGCCGCGCTCGACCCGCTGCTTCGATAGAGCGCCATCCAGGTATTGCCAGACCGGACGAGTAAATTCGGGCTGGCTGCGATCTGCGACGATGATGCTGGGATCGGGAGTGACGCCTGCAAATGCACGATCGAACACATTCGCGGTGATTCCAGCCTCAAGGGCTTCGCTACGAAACGCCTCGCGCCATGCGTCAAAGCTTTGCTCTACAGGCTCGGCGTCGGATGGCTTTTCAGCGGTGGTCAGGGAAACGGTGGCGATTGGCTGGCTGGGTGCCGCCTGGGTAGTCTGCGAGACTGGTTCAGCAGCGCAGGCGACCATGATGCTCAGGGCTGATCCGGCAATCAGGGTGCGCAGCAGCAGGACGGGAACGAAGGTGTAAAGCATGCACCACTCTCGGCAAGTCATCGGCAGGTGACATTACCACGCTTTGGATGGCTTCGCTTTTCAAGCCGCCAGAAGGACCGAAGCCTCCCAGTTGTTGGACTGGGAGGCTTCGCGGCGGTAGCTGCCTTTGCCTTTTTTGGGTTGTTCCTGGTGGCTTCGAAACTGCGGTTGCGCCACCAGTGATTTGGCCTTGTTCGGCCGCTTTCTTTGCTTGCTCATCGTCTAGCTCCTGGATGCCTGCATTAGCCAGCGGCATCATAGGGCTTGTATAAAAAATGTCCAGAGCTGCGTCTGCAGTCGAGGCGTGAAGGCGTCTAAAGGGCCACGGCTTTGATATCGGGTGCAGCTACAGGCGGACCCTCCGACCGCTTAGCTGAAGGCAGAGATCGGTCAACCCGATCCAAGGATCGCCTTCAGCCTGTCCTTTTATCTGTTCGTCGATGTGCTGTGCATTCATAAGGAGGCGCTGCCAGCCGGCTGCATCGTGGCGTTGCAGTGCTTTGCTGACCAATGGCTTGCGCTTGTCCCAGACCGGCGGACGGGCCTGGCTGAACGCGCGGTCAAGGGGTACGCCCTGACTGTATTGCTGGGCAATGTTCGCCAGTTGGCGAACTTCACGCGCCACGGCCCAAAGAATCACTGGGGCCTCAACGCCTTCGCCTCGCAGGCCGGCCAGCATCTGCAGGATGTGCTCCGGCTGGCCGAGCAGCGCTGCATCGATCAACCCGAAGACGTCGTAACGGGCGCTATCGGCAACCGCGGCCTGTACGGTCTCCGTGGTGACCTGCCCGGCTTCGGCAAGTAACTTGAGCTTTTCGATTTCTTGCGCTGCGGCCAGCAGATTGCCCTCGACCCGGGCCGCTATCAGTTCCACTGCATCCTGATCGGCTGCAAGACCGGCCTGGGACAGGCGTTGACGAATCCATTGCGGGAGCGCCTGCGCATCCACCGGCCATATTTGCAGGAACTGTACCTGCTTGCCGTCGATCAGCGCCTTGGCCCATTTGGTCTTCTGCGTATTGCCGTCGAGCTTCGGCAAGCTGACCAACAGCACCGTGTCCTCGGCCGGCCGTGCGAGGTAGTCGATCAACGCTGCGGCGCCTTTGTCGCCCGGCTTGCCGTTGGGGATGCGCAGCTCCAGCAGGCGTTTTTCGGCAAAGAGAGACAGGCTGGCTCCAGCTTCGATGAGCTGGCCCCAATCGAATCCTGTTTCGACATTCAGCACCTGACGTTCGCTGAAGTCCTGCAGTCGGCAGGCCGCGCGGATGGCGTCGCAGGCTTCCTGGCAAAGCAGGTGCTCATCGCCGCTGACCACATAGACCGGCGCGAGAGGGCCTTGCAGGTGTTTGGCAAGCTGGGCGGGAGGTAATTTCATTGGAAGGGGAGGGAGCCAGTATCGACTGGCTCCCGCTTGTCACTGCGCTGGCAATTCGATTGGCGACTGCAAGGGCTGTGAGCCCTGCTCGCGCATTTGTGCCTCGATCGCCTCGGCTTCAGCGCGTCTCTTCGCTTCCGCTGTCTGCTGCAGTTGGTCGAGTTGAGCAGGTGTTATGTTGCGTAGACGCATGCTCAGTTGCTGAAGAACCTCGCGGCGCAGTTCTTTGCGTACCTGCCCTGCTTCCTGATCGGAGCTGATCAGATTGCTGCTGTCATGAACGTAAACCTTCGACGACTCGACCCGATCCTCGAGCAATACCGTATTTTGTGGGCCGCGGATTTCGTAGCCAAGAATATGGGTCAGCTGGTACTCGGCACTGCGCGCCGCGCTGGTGTAGCTCGCGGTACGCTGACGGACCTGTTCGCGCACCAGATCCAGTGTGTAGCGAGCGCCAGGGTAGAGCCTGACGCCGTTATCTTTGAGCAGCTCCTCAAGCTCCTGAGCGGTTTCGCCGTAGCTGTTGCGCGCTTGGAGGTTGATTTCGTTCAGGGCAAAGCTCGTATCGCCTGTACCGCGAAGCTGAAATCCGCAGGCGCTCAACAGCAGGGCCAAGCCGACCACCACCAGATTGCGTTTAATCATGTTGTATCCCCTTGCCAGCCTTGGCGCGCGCCAAGACGAATCAGTTAGCGACGATGTTGACCAGCTTGCCCGGCACCACGATGACCTTGCGGATTGCCAAGCCCTCGGTGAAGCGCACCACGTTCTCGTTGGCGCGGGCCGTGGCTTCGACTTCCTCACGCGTGGCGCTCGCCGGCACTTCGATCTGACCGCGTAGCTTGCCGTTGACCTGTACCACCAGCGTCAGGCTGTCCTGAACCAGGGCAGACTCGTCGACCTTCGGCCACTGTGCGTCGATGATCGAGCCGCTGTGACCCAGCTGCTGCCAGAGCTCATGGCAGATGTGCGGCGTGATCGGCGCCAGTAGCAGGGCGACGGTTTCCAGGCCTTCGTGCAGGAGCGCGCGGTCCTGTTCAGTGGTGGCAGTCGCTTTTTCCAGTACATTCATCAGCGTCATCACCTGGGCGATGGCGGTGTTGAACTTGTGGTGTTGACCGACATCCTGGCTGGCCTGCTTGATCGCGAGGTGGATCGCCCGGCGAGTGGTTTTTTGTTCATCGCCGAGGTTGGACGTATCCAGTTGGGTAACGGCCCCGGCGCTGACGTGTGCATGCGCCAGGCGCCAGACGCGGCGTAGGAAGCGGCTCGCGCCCTCGACGCCGGAATCGGACCACTCCAGGCTCATGTCGGGCGGCGAGGCGAACATCATGAACAGGCGGCAGGTGTCGGCGCCGTAGGTGTCGATCATGGCTTGCGGGTCGACGCCGTTGTTCTTCGACTTCGACATCTTCTCGGTGCCGCCAATCTCGACCGGCAGGCCGTCGCTGGCCAGCTTGGCACCGATGACCTTGGCCTTGGCGTCGCGCTCGACGATGACGTCAGCCGGGTTGAACCAGTCCTTGCCGCCATTTTCCAGGGTGCGGTAATAGGTGTCCGCGATGACCATGCCTTGGGTAAGCAGGTTCTTGAACGGCTCGTTGGAGCTGACCAGCCCCTCATCGCGCATCAACTTGTGGAAGAACCGCGCGTAGAGCAGGTGCAGGATCGCGTGCTCGATGCCGCCGATATACTGATCAACAGGCAGCCAGTGGTTGGCTGCAGCTGGATCGACCATGCCCTTGTCGTAATGGGGCGAGGCATAGCGCGCGAAGTACCAGGACGACTCGACGAAGGTGTCCATGGTGTCGGTTTCGCGCTTGGCGGCGGCGCCGCACTTCGGGCAGTTGCAGTCGTAGAATTCGGGCATGCGCGCCAGCGGCGAGCCGGCGCCGTCCGGCACGACGTCTTCGGGCAAGACTACTGGCAGCTGGTCTTCCGGTACCGGTACGTCACCGCAGCTCTGGCAATGAATGATCGGAATCGGGCAGCCCCAGTAACGCTGACGGCTGATGCCCCAGTCACGCAGGCGGAACTGGGTGCGTGCCTGACCTAGGCCTTTCTTCTGCAAGGCGACTTCCATTGCATCGAACGCGCCGTCGAAGTCGAGCCCGTCGAAATCTCCGGAGTTGATCAATTCGCCGTGTTCGCCGTAGGCATCGTTCCACGGCGCAGGCGTCTCGTCGCCTGCGCTGGTGCGCACTACGGGTTTGATTGGCAGGTCGTACTTGGTTGCGAAGGCGAAGTCGCGTTCATCGTGGGCCGGCACAGCCATTACGGCACCTTCGCCGTAATTCATCAGCACGTAGTTTGCGACCCATACCGGCAGCAGCTCACCAGTGAGCGGGTGCTGTACCTTCAGAGCGGTGGCAAGACCTTTCTTTTCCTGGGTGGCGATATCGGCTTCAGCGACGCCGCCGCGCTTGCACTCGTCGATGAACGCCTGGAGTTCGGGGTTGTTCTGGGCTGCGAGGGTGGCCAGCGGATGTTCGGCCGCCACAGCAACATAAGTGGCGCCCATCAGCGTGTCGGGGCGGGTAGTGAAGACTTTCATCACGCCTTCGCTACCGATGCTGGCAACGTCGTAGGGGAAGCTGATCTCCATCCCGCGAGACTTGCCGATCCAGTTGCGCTGCATGGTTTTGACCTGTTCCGGCCAACCGTCCAGCTCGTCCAGACTCTCCAGGAGCTCATCCGCATAAGCGGTGATCTTGAAGTAGTACATGGGGATCTCGCGCTTCTCGATCAGCGCGCCTGAGCGCCAGCCACGGCCATCGATGACTTGCTCGTTGGCCAGCACCGTCTGGTCGACAGGATCCCAGTTGACGGTGCCGTTCTTGCGATAGATCACGCCTTTTTCATACAGGCGAGTGAACAGCCACTGCTCCCAATGGTAGTAGTCCGGCTTGCAGGTGGTGACTTCGCGCGTCCAGTCGACTGCCAAGCCCAGGCTCTTGAGCTGGGTGCGCATGTAGTCGATGTTTTCGTAGGTCCACTTGGCTGGCGCGACCTTGTTCTTCATCGCCGCGTTTTCCGCTGGCATGCCGAACGCGTCCCAGCCCATGGGCTGCAGCACGTTCTTGCCCTGCATACGCTGGTAACGCGCAATCACGTCGCCAATGGTGTAGTTACGCACGTGGCCCATGTGCAGCTTGCCGCTGGGGTAAGGGAACATCGACAGGCAATAGAAGGTGTCCTTGCCTGGCTGTTCGCTTACTTCAAAGGATTTCTGCGCGTCCCAATGGGACTGCGCGGCGGCTTCGATTTCGCGGGGCTGATACTGTTCGTGCATGGCTACTGACGTTGGAAAAGGGACTGGCTGTTCGCATGGCAACCCTGACTGCGTCATGCCGGCCTCAGGCCTGACAGAAGCGGCGGCGCAACGGGTTGGATACGGACGCATGGAAGCGCCGTAGCATACATGAGCCTTCGCAACCGAGGGAAACCCGATTTACCAGCGCTTGGCGCCCCGTTTGTCGTGTGCGGCGTGGATGTTCGAGTCTGAGCTACGCTTGTAGTGGGGGCGGGACGAACACGAGGTGAATCATGGGTAAAGAGCGCCAAGCGCATGAGGGTAACCTGTACGGACGCGTACTGCAGCGGCTGACGCTGGCATTGGAAGAAGCCGAGCGAGCGCCCGACGAGTCGTTCGGCGAAACGGCCGAGTTGGAGGTCGGCGGACTGACGCCAGCCGAGTTCGACCTGATCCGTGCTTATCTGCAGCAGGACTCGCAATGGCTTTCCGGCTGGCATGCGGCTGCCGAAGAGCAAGCGCAGCTGGTTAGGCAGGCGACGCGACCAGCCTTGCGCAACGTGCTACGGCATCATCCGGGCAGGCGCTGCAAACAGAGTCCGCCTGCGCTGCAGCAATCAATGATCTGCGCGCTTTGTGGTGCCAGCGTGCATTGGCCTGAGGGTGCTGGCGCGGTGGCGTGCTCGGCTTGTGGTTCGCAGTTGCTGCGTGCCCGACAACGGTTGCATACCTACCCAAAGCACTGAAGGCGTTCGAGCTGCCGACAAACGGACACCTCGGCAGGTAAAGTGGCAGCGGCCGATCAACCGGAGCCGCATATGCCGATACGCTATTTTTTTAAACAACTGCTGCTACCACCAGGTGGCCTGCTGTTGCTATTGCTTGTTGCCTGGTGGTTGCGGCGGCGTTCGCCACGGCTGGCTGCGCTCTGCTTCGTCGCGGGGTTCGGTGGTTTGTGGCTGATGAGCCTGCCGGTAACGGTCGAGTGGGCAGCGCGGACGCTCGAAACTGAGATGGCGTTGGATCGTTCCGAATGGAGTGGCCTCAACGAGCGTGCACAGGCGATTGTCGTCTTGGGCGCGGGTAGAGAGCAGGCCGATCCTGCGTGGGGTTCCGATCAGCCCAGCCACATTGCCCTCGAGCGACTGCGCTATGCATCGCGATTGGCCAAGGCCTCGGGCCTGCCGATACTCGCTAGCGGTGGGCTGCACTATGGCGAGCCGCCCAGCGAAGCGCTACTGGCTGCCGAATCGTTGGAGCGCGATTTCAACACAAGGACGCAGTGGCTCGAAGAACGCAGCCGGACTACCTGGGAGAACGCACGCTTCAGCGCTGAAATGCTCAAGGCAGCAGGTGTCGAGCGTGTCGTGCTGGTGACTTCGGCCTCGCACATGCCAAGGTCGCGCTGGTGTTTCGAGGAGGTGGGACTGGAAGTGATCGCCGCCCCGGTAGGCTTCCTGGGTGTACCCAACGGGCGGCCATTTGGGGGATGGCTACCCGAAACGAAGGCTGTCTGGCAGAGCGGCATGCTGCTCAACGAGGCGGTAGGCATGCTGGTTTATCCGCTGCTTTACGACGGCGGCGACGCTGAATAAAGGTTCGGTGTCGGCAGCAGACGAGACGAACATCAGCCCCGCTGGCGGCGCACCAGACCCAAACCAAGCAACAGCAAACAGACCACGATCAGTGGCCAGGAGCGCCACTGCAGATAGGGTGTCAGTCCCTGCATGGGCGTCACTTGACCGTACAGCACCCCTTCCTCGAAGGCAGGGATCCGCTCGACGATGCGCCCAAACGGATCGATCAGCACCGTGACGCCGTTGTTGGTGGCGCGGATCATCCAGCGGCCGGCCTCCAAAGCTCGCATCTGTGCCATCTGTAGATGCTGCAGTGGGCCGATCGAGTGGCCAAACCAGGCGTCGTTGCTGACGGTCAAGAGAATGTCGCTCTTCGCTGCGAGGCTGGCAGCAAACTCGGGGTAGACAACCTCGTAACAAATGAAAGGCGCGATCTGAAACCCTTTGGCCTGCAGCAATAACTGCTCTGGCGTACCTCGTGCGAAGTCCGACATGGGCAAATCGAAAAAAGCGATCAGGCCGCGCAGCATGTCTTGCAACGGCACGTACTCACCGAACGGCACCAGCTTCTGCTTCAGGTAGGTACCCTCCGCGTCGCCTGCGGTGGTCAGGCCGTTGTAGTAGCGAAGGTCGCCTTCGGCATTGGGCTGGCGAACCGGGACTCCTGTGATCAGCGCTGATTGTCGATCCTGAGCGAAGCGGCTCATCATCGTCAGGTAGCCTTCAGCGTGTTCCTTGAGAATGGGCACTGCGGTTTCTGGCCAGACGATAAGATCTGCCGGCTGACTGCGGAAGGTCATGTCGCGGTAGAGCAACAGCTGCATCTCGAGCTTTTTCGGGTCCCATTTGATGCTTTGGGCGACGTTGCCCTGCATCGCGGCGACCGTGATCGGCTCGGCTTTTGCGGTGGTCCAGGCCTGTTTGCCGAAGCCCAGCGCGCCGCCCCAAAAGGCGATCAGGAGCAGCAGTGCGCCGGCCAGCGATGCCTTGTGGCGCAGGAACTGGGGCAGCTCGACAAGCAATGTGGCAGTCAAGGCGAGGACGAAGGTCAGCAGCCAGATGCCGCCGAGGGGAGCAAGCCCAGCCAATGGTCCCTCCAGTTGACTGTAACCTGCGTAAAGCCAGGGGAAACCCGTCAGTACCCAGCCGCGCAGCGCATCCAGAGCAAGCCAAAGCGCAGCGAAAAGCAGGGCGTTGAACAGAGGGGCTGCAGTTTGCCGTAGCCAGCGAGCCCAGGCCCATCCCAGCAGCATGAAAAACAGTGCCAGACCGGCCACGAAGCCAAGGGTCAAGGCGCCGGCCAGTATCGGCGGAGCAGAGCCGAAGTCGTGGATACTGACGTAAACCCAACTTACGCCCGATGCGAACAGCCCGAAGCCGTAGCACCAACCGCGGCCAGCCGCCTGCTTAGGCGTCAGTTCGCGCAGACCCAGATAAATCAGGCCAATCGATACCAGAGCCAGTGGCCAGACATCGAAAGGAGCGAGCGACAGGGTGGTCAGGGCGCCGGCGGCTAGCGCCAGCAGGTTGCCCGGCCAGCCGGGGCGGGTGATCCAGCGCATGGATGGTCCTTGGATAACCGCCGCGAGCATGAAATGCGCGGCGGGGGAATGCTAAAGGATTTTTTTTGAACCTGTGCAGCACCGCTGCGCAGAGCGCTAGCGGTTTTCAACCTCGGTACGAGTCAGACGCAGCATATGCACGCGGCGGCTGTCGGCATTCAGTACGCGGAAGCGGAAGCCGTCTATTTCCGTCACCTCGTTACGCTTGGGTAAGTGACCAAAGGTACTCATCACCAGGCCGGCAACCGTATCGAATTCTTCGTCGGGAAATTCGCACTGGAAGAACTCGTTGAAACTGTCGATCGGGGTCAGCGCCTTGACCAGAAAATCTCCACTAGGCAGTGGTCGGATGTAGCTGTCTTCTTCGATGTCATGCTCGTCCTCGATGTCGCCAACGATCTGTTCAAGTACGTCTTCGATGGTCACCAGTCCGGCCACACCGCCGTATTCGTCGATGACGATCGCCATGTGACTGTGGTTGGCACGGAATTCGCGCAGCAGCACATTGAGGCGTTTGGACTCGGGCACGAAAGTGGCGGGACGCAGCAGGTCCTTGATGTCGAAACTCTGCTGATCGCTCTGTAGGATCAGCGGCAGTAGGTCCTTGGCTAGCAACACGCCAATGACTTCATCGAGGCTGTCGCCCACTACCGGATATCGCGAGTGCGCTGCGGAGATGATGCCGGGGAGAAACTCCTTCGGCGATTGATCGGCCCTGATGCTCATCACCTGCGAGCGCGGCACCATGATGTCTCGCACCTGCAGGTCGGCGACCTGTATGGCGCCCTCGACAATCGCCAGGGCTTCGTTGTCGAGCAGTTTGTTCTGATGGGCGCCGCGCAATACTTCCAGCAGCTCCTCACGATTTTTCGGCTCATGGGCAAAAGCCTGGCTGATTTTTCCAAACCAGGACTTCTGCCCGTTGCTCGATCGGTCTTCGCTCATGTCTTTGACTCAGTGGTCCTTGCAGTCGCCCGCGGTGGGCTATTCGTCGGCGTAGGGGTCGGCATGACCCAGTTCGGCCAGCAATTGACGTTCGAGGCTTTCCATTTCCTCTGCCTCGTCGTCGTCGATGTGATCGTAGCCGAGCAGGTGTAGACAGCCATGTATCACTAGGTGTGCCCAGTGCGCCTGCGGCGGTTTGCCCTGCTCAGCTGCCTCGCGCTCGACGACCGGCACGCAGATCACCAGATCGCCTAGCAACGGGATATCCAGCAGCTCATCGGGCACGTCGGCCGGGAAGGACAACACGTTGGTCGCATAATCCTTCTGCCGCCAGGTGCGATTGAGTTCGCGCCCCTCCTCTTCCTCAACCAGGCGGATGGTCAGCTCGGAGTCGCCCTTGCGTTGCCGCAGCGCCAGATCGCACCAGCGGCGCAGGTCCGCTTCGTCCGGAATGGCACCCCCGGCCGCCACTTGCAGGTCGAGTTCAATCACCTCGGTTGTCCTGCGATGCGCGGCTGCCCGATTGGGCCTGGTTGCCCTCGAAGGCTTCGTACGCCTCGACGATCCGCTGTACCAGCGGGTGGCGCACCACGTCCTTTGGCTTGAAATGCGTGAAGCTGATGCCGTTGACGTCTTTAAGCACTTCGATCACATGGGCCAGACCACTCTTGGTGCCACGGGGCAGGTCGACCTGGGTGATGTCGCCGGTGATCACCGCTGTTGAGCCGAAGCCGATACGGGTCAGGAACATTTTCATCTGCTCGAGTGTGGTGTTCTGGCTTTCGTCGAGGATGATGAAGCTGTTGTTTAGCGTGCGGCCGCGCATGTAGGCCAGCGGTGCGATTTCGATGACCTGTTTCTCGATCAGTCTTGCGACCTGCTCGAAGCCGAGCATCTCGTAAAGCGCGTCGTAGAGCGGACGCAGATAGGGGTCGATCTTCTGCGCCAGGTCGCCGGGTAGGAAGCCAAGCTTTTCGCCGGCCTCGACGGCCGGACGTACCAGCAGGATACGGCGAATCTGTTCGCGCTCCAGTGCGTCGACCGCGCAGGCGACCGCCAGATACGTCTTGCCCGTACCGGCCGGCCCGATGCCGAAATTGATGTCGTTATCGAGGATCGATTTTACGTAGAGTTGCTGGTTCACGCCGCGCGGGCGGATGTTGCCTTTGCGGGTGCGCAAGGAAATGTTCGACGTAGAGGACGAGTTGCTCAACTCCTCCATTGCCGATTCCTGAAGAAACAGGTGAACCGTGTCAGGCGAGAGTTCGATGCTCTTGGTCTCGCGGTACAGGCGTCGCAGAAGATGCTCCGCTGCTTGGGCCACGTCGGGTGGGCCGACGAGCTCGAACTGATTGCCGCGGTTGCGGATTTCCAGATCCAGGCGCTGTTCGATGAGGCGCAGATGCTCGTCGAACTGACCGCAGAGATTGGCGAAGCGGTTGGCTTCAAAGGGTTCGAGTGTAAAACGATGAGGTTCTGTGGGGGCGTTCAAGGGCTTTTAGTTGACCTGCTTTGCAAAATAATGGACGAGAATAGCGCCACGCGACAAAAAAAGCAGCGGCGCACCTATCGTTGCGACTCCTTGCAATACGGCGGATGACACTGATTCGATCATCTGCCGCCTAAGGCGATGCTCAGCTGACTACCTGCTCGATCAGCGTGCCGCGCAATGAATGCGGCAGCGCATCGTCAATGTGAACATCGACGAACTGGCCGATTAGCCTTGGATTGTCGCAGCGGAAATTGACGATCCGGTTGTGCTCCGTACGACCCTGTAGCATGCCTGGGTCTTTCTTAGAGTAGTCCGTCACTAGAATGCGCTGCCGTGTGCCTGCCATCCGTCGGCTGTTCTCGAAGCCTTGCTGGTTGATCCGCTGCTGCAGGATCGCTAGGCGCTGCTTTTTCACTGCTTCTGGGGTTTCGTCGATCAGGTCCGCGGCCGGCGTGCCGGGGCGCGAGCTGTAGACGAAGGAATACGAGAAGTCGAAGCCGACGTCTTCGATCAGCTTCATGGTTTGCTCGAAATCCTTCTCGGTTTCGCCTGGGAAACCGACGATGAAGTCAGAGCTGATCAGGATGTCCGGTACGGCTGCCTTCAGCTTGCGGATGCGCGATTTGTATTCGAGCGCCGTGTGGTTGCGCTTCATTCCTGCCAGCACACGATCGGAGCCCGATTGAACCGGCAAATGTAGATATTTCACAAGTTCCGGTACTTCTGCGTGCGCCTGGATCAGCGCATCCGAGAATTCCAGCGGGTGGCTGGTGGTGTAGCGGATACGGTCGATGCCGTCGATTGCCGCGACCACACGGATCAGCTCGGCCAGGTCGGCGGTGCGCCCGTCATGGGTGGCGCCGCGGTAACCATTGACGTTTTGTCCGAGCAGCGTGACTTCCCGAACACCGTTCTCAGCCAGGTGAATCACCTCGGCAAGCACATCGTCGAACGGCCGGCTGACTTCCTCGCCGCGGGTGTAGGGCACGACGCAGAAGGTGCAGTACTTGCTGCAGCCTTCCATGACCGATACGAATGCGGTGGGACCGTCGACGCGGGGCTCGGGCAGGCGGTCGAACTTCTCGATCTCCGGAAACGAAATGTCCACCTGGGGCTTTTTCGTGGTGCGTGCCGCATCGATCATTTCGGGCAGGCGATGCAAGGTTTGCGGGCCGAACACCACGTCGACATAGGGCGCGCGGTCACGAATCGCCGCGCCTTCCTGGCTGGCGACGCAACCACCAACGCCAATAACCAGCTGCGGATTTTCAAGCTTGAGCTCCCGCCAGCGGCCTAGCTGGGAGAACACCTTCTCCTGAGCTTTTTCGCGAATCGAGCAGGTATTGAGCAGGATCACGTCGGCTTCGGCCGGGTTTGCAGTGATCTCCAGGGGCTGCTGCTCACCCAGAAGGTCCACCATGCGCGAGCTGTCATACTCGTTCATCTGGCAGCCGTGGGTTTCGATATAGAGCTTGCGGGTCATGTCTCGGGCCGGCGTTGTGCAAAAAATGACCGGCGATTATATGCGGACCCGGACCCGGTTAAAAGCACGGCGCGCTGCAGGGTAAAGGAGCCCAGGCGGGCCGTTGGTGCAGGTCATGCGCTGCAGCCGGCCGAGGTCAGCGTGTGAAGGGCTGGCTCTCGCCCGCGGTTTGCAGGTCCATCAGGTAGTCACGAAAAATCTGTCCCAACACTTGCGTAGCAATTTCAAGTTCATCGCGACGCATTTGCGCTGAGACACGATCGGCCGTGTCGAGCGCTCCTTCCTCACCATTGACCGCAGACATCTTCAGCACCACATAGGCCTGAACGTTGTTTGCCGGTACCCCTTCGCCGCGAAAAAACATTATGCCCAGTCGATGCTGCGCAAGGGCGTGCCCGTGTAGCGAGGCTTGCTCGAACCACTGCAGGGCCTTGGCCAGATCGCGCGGGGCACGGCGCCCATCGTAATAGTGCTCACCGAGCTCGTACGCTGCTTGCAGATCACCTTCGCTGGCAGCCTGTTCACAGGCGCGCAAGGCCTCTTGCATTGCTTCGGGTACGGTGTTGAGTGCGCAGCGGGAGGTAGCCGGAACCAGCAGGGAATTACCTCCTGCCATGGACAGCAGGGGCGAGAGAAGCAGCAGGCAGCCAAGCGTTAGGCTGCGGCCGGTGCAAGTCATGAATCAAGGCGCCTCGAAGATCAGGGCGGTGACTGAGAAAGTCCGGCGTGAAACGAGCCGACTGTCACATTATGGATAAGCGCCGGCCTGCTTACAAAGGCTTTAAGGGCCGGCGTCCAGCTTTTTTATGTCGACAGCGGGTTTTCTTCACGCGAATTTCCGGGCAGGCGGAGCAATAGCCAGGCGATCATAGGCATGGCCAGTGCCAACCACAGCTGCTGGTAGGGCTGCAGCGGATTGGAGCCCATCAGCAACCCACCCCAAGGCAGCAGAGCCATTAGCAAAACGCCTCCGGCCAGGCCTGCAGTGGTCTGCAGGCGGGCAGGCCACTGCAGCAAGCCCGCATAAATGACCAGAAGGGCGCTAAGTAGCCCCAGCGAAAGTGCGTATGGCGCGCTCCACCCCAGCTGCCTGGCCAACTCAAAAAAGGCGCATAAGCCGATCACCACCCGGCCCCAGGTAGGACGGCTCCAGATCCATCTTCGCGACAGCGTGAGCGCAGCTACGCCGACGAGCGGTAAGCCGAGCAGTAGGGTCGCCTGCAGCAACCAGCGTTCTGCCTCGAGCGTATTGGCACCCAGGGCAAGACGTGCTGCTGCGCATGCGCCCGTCCCGGCCGCCAGGCTGAACGCGAGCAGCGCAGAGAACAGAGCCGGCTGATCCGGCTCGCCGTAGCCTCGTCGAGCGCGGCCGATCCAGATTGCGCTCGCCAACCCTGTCAACATCAGGAGCGCGGCTTGTAGCAGGTCAGGGGTCAGGTTCATTTCAGTTGAGAGAAGGCGCGTTCGGCCGCATCAAGGGTGATCTGTAGCTCCTTGTCGCCATGGGCGATGGAGGTGAAGCCGGCTTCGAAGGCGCTGGGCGCCAGGTACACGCCACCCTCGAGCATCAGATGGAAGAAACGCTTGAAACGCTCGGCGTCACTGGCCATGACGTCATCGAAAGTGACGATGTCGTCCGCTTCGCTGAAGTACAGACCAAACATGCCACCCACCTGTGTGGTAACGAACGGAATGCCGACTGCTTCAGCTCGCTCTTTCAGGCCCTGCAGCATCCGCGTGGTGTATGCGGTGAGTTCGTCGTGAAAGCCGGGGCGGTTGATCAGCTTCAGGGTGGTCAAGCCCGCAGCCATCGCCAGCGGGTTCCCCGACAGGGTTCCGGCCTGGTAGACCGGGCCCAGCGGCGCGATATGCTCCATGATGGCGCGCTTGCCGCCGAAGCAGCCGACTGGCATGCCGCCGCCGATAATCTTGCCGAAGGTGGTCAGATCCGGGGTAACACCGTAATGGGCCTGAGCACCGCCAAGGGCGACGCGGAACCCGGTCATCACTTCATCGAAGATCAGGACGACGCCGTGCTTGTCGCACTGCTCGCGCAAGCCTTGCAGATAACCAGCCGCCGGGGGTACGCAGTTCATGTTACCTGCGACCGGCTCCACAATGATGCACGCCACTTCGCTGCCTACTTCGGCGAGCATCTGCTCGACGGCCGCGAGATCGTTGAAGGGCAGCGTCAGGGTGTGCTTGGCGAAGGCTGCCGGCACGCCCGCAGAGCTGGGGACACCCTGAGTCAGGGCGCCGGACCCGGCCTTCACCAGCAGGCTGTCGGAATGGCCGTGGTAGCAGCCTTCGAACTTGATGATGCTGTCGCGTCCGGTGTAGCCCCGTGCCAGACGGATCGCGCTCATGGTCGCCTCGGTGCCCGAGCTGACCATGCGCATCATTTCCATGGACGGCACCAGACTGCAGACCAGTTCAGCCATCTCGGTTTCCATCGCCGTCGGTGCACCGTAGGAGAGGCCGTGTTGCAGCTGATTGCGGACCGCGTCGAGAACGTCAGGATGACCGTGCCCAAGGATCATCGGACCCCAGGAGCCGACGTAATCGACGTAGCGCTTGTCGTCTTCATCGGTCACGTAGGCGCCTTCGGCATGCTTGAAGAACAGCGGAGTGCCGCCAACGCTGCGGAAGGCGCGTACCGGCGAGTTCACGCCGCCGGGAATTCGGTTCTGAGCACTTGCGAAGAGGGTTTCGGAACGGGACATAAGGGCCTCTCTCGATACAGGAATAGGTGGGCTTGGCACGGCGGCTGGACGCCGTGCGGCATTCAGTTGATGGCGAACAGTCCGCTGAACGCCCGTGCGCGACATTCGACTTCGACCGACGTATCGGCGGCGAACAGGGCGTGGACGACGGCGATAAGGCTGGCACCCTGGGCAATCAGCCCTGGCGCGTTTTCCAGCGTCACGCCGCCGATCGCAGTGATTGGCACGCTGAAGCGCTGACGCGCTTCTGCCAATAGATCCGGCGTTGCCTGAGGTGCGCCAGGTTTGGTGCTGGAATCGAAGAACCGGCCGAAGGCAATATAGCTGGCACCCTCGCGGATGGCCTGCTCAGCCAGATCCAGGCGCGCATGACAGGTGGCGCCGATGATAGCTTTGCGTCCGAGCAGGGCCCGCGCCGCCGAGAGCGAGCCATCTTCCTGGCCGAGGTGCAGGCCGACGCCCAGGCGGGCAGCAAGCTCGGCGTCGTCATTGATGATCAGCTGAGCCCCGTGGCGATCGCAGAGTTCGCGCAGGGCTTCGGCTTCTCGCAGGCGTCGCGCATCGTCATGGGATTTGTCGCGGTATTGCAGCAGGCGGGCTCCGCCTTTCAGTGCCGCTTCGGCGTAGGGCAGGAGTCGACCATCGGTCAGCAGGGTGCTGTCGGTGATGGCGTAAAGCCCGCGCAGCTTTGTCGTGTCCTTCATGGGATGGCCTCCTCAGGCCAGATCCAGCGGCAATCGGCGTGGAATATATTGGCCACGGCCTGGTGCTTCGGCGTCACGTAGGGTGCGCCAGGTGTAATCGAGTGCGGATCTCACCGCGCTGGTAAGCTCCTCGCCCAGCGCGAGCCGTCCGGATAACGCACTGGCCAGTGTGCAGCCGGAGCCGTGATAACTGCCCGGCAGGCGCTGACAGCTGAAGTCGTAGCGGCTTCCGTCGCGGCAGTAGAGGCGGTTATGCACCTCGGTCTCATCGCCATGGCCCCCGGTGATCAGCAGGTGGCGAATGAAGGGCAGCAGCTTTTCCGCGCATTCGTCGGCGTTGCCATCGGGGAGTTCTGCCAGGATCCGCGCTTCTGGCAGGTTCGGGGTAGCAATGCTGGCTACCGGGAATAGACGTTCGCGCATGGCGTAGCCCACTTCATCCTTTCCCAGCGCTCCGCCGCCCCCGGCGCGCAGCACCGGGTCACAGATCAGCGGGACGCCAGGCAGCTGCTGCATGATTTCCAGTACCGTCTCGACCATCTCCACCGAGCCAAGCATGCCCAGTTTGACAGCGGCCACTGGCAGGTCGGCAATGACCGCTTGGGCCTGGGCCAGCACCCACTCGCGATCGAGGACGCGAAAGTCGGTTACGTTGACGGTATCTTGAACGGTTAGCGCGGTGACCGCCGGGGCGGCGTGACAGCCTTGGGCAATCAATGCTTCGATATCAGCCTGCAGCCCCGCACCGCCACTCGGGTCGTGGCCGGAAAGGCAAAGGACGACAGGGCGGGAGCAATGGCCAGACATCGATGGGTTCCCCGAATCTTGGTGTGGTGGGTTCGGCCGGGGCTAGGCGCAGCCGGATTTTCATGGCGTGCGAGCTTATCACCAATACTGCCGGCCAGCTCACGCCGACACTATGGCGTTGCCGCTACGTACGTCCGTCCGGTGACATGCATGACGTAAATTCTGTGTGGTCATAACCATGTTAAAGTGCCAGCACTTAGCTTCGACTGTGGTCGTTCAGGGGAACGGGGGTTCCTCTGACGCAGCTCGACGGACTGTCTTATTCATGCATCATTTCCTTTTTTTCCTGCTCGCCCTGTTGCCAGCGATGGCGGGCGCCGTCGAGTTCAACAGCAATACCCAGCGTCTTCCACTGGGCCAGGTCATGGCTGTCTTGGAAGACCCCAGCGGCGATGCCTCTATTGAAGAGGTGGTCGCGCTCGATGCGGCTGGTAGCTTCGTCACGCACCATGAAGATGTGCTCAATGCCGGCTATTCGCGCTCGGCGTTCTGGTTGCGCATCGATCTGGACTATCGTGCCGAGCCACCGGTCGAGCACAGTCGATGGTGGCTGGAGCTGGCCTATCCGCCGCTCGACCATCTCGATCTCTATCTGCCAGATGGTCGTGGCGGCTATCGCCTGGCGCAGCAGAGCGGTGATGCGCTGCCTTTCCATGACCGTCAGATCAGGCAGCGCAACCACCTGTTCGAGCTGCAGTTGACGCCCAACCAGCCACAGCGAGTCTACCTGCGGTTGGAGAGCGAGGGCTCGATTCAGGTCCCGCTCACCCTTTGGGCGCCGGTGGCTTATCTGGAGGAACAGTCCGGGCATATCTATGTGCTTGCCATCATCTACGGCGTGCTGCTGGTGATGCTGTTCTACAACCTGTTCATCTACCTCAGCGTGCGTGACCGCAGCTACCTGTATTACATCCTCTACATCGGCTCGTTCGGCTTGTATCAGGTGTCGGTCAACGGTCTTGGCGTTCAGTATCTGTGGCCGAATTGGCCGTGGTGGGCCAATGCATCGACACCATTTTTGATCGGCGCGGCGGGGCTGTTTGGCTGCCAGTTCGCGCGCAGCTTCCTGCATACCAGCGAGCACAGCCCCTGGATCGATCGCACCCTGATGCTGCTGATGGGCCTTGGGGCGGCAACCATGGTCGTATCGCTGACCTCCAGTTACGCGCTGGCGCTGCGAATGGCGACGTTCCTCGCGCTCTGGTTCATCGTGGTGATTTTCATCGCCGCCATAGTGGCTTGGTATCGAGGGATGCGCGTCGCACGCTATTTCCTGATCGCCTGGTCGGCCTTCCTCATCGGCGGACAGATCAACACGCTGATGGTGCTGGGTTATCTGCCGCATACCTTCATCACCATGTACGCCGGTCAGATTGGCTCGGCGCTGGAAGTGGCCCTGTTGTCGCTTGCCCTGGCCGATCGCATCAACATGATGAAGGAAGAGCGCGCCCAGGTACTTGAGGAAACCGGTCGCAAACTGGAAGCCATGAACCGCGAGCTGGCCGAGAGCAACCGCCTCAAGGATCAGTTTCTCGCCAACGTGACCCACGAGCTGCGCACCCCGATGCACGGCGTGATTGGCAGCCTCGAGCTGATGCGCACGCTCGAACTGAACGGCGAGCTGGAGCAGTACCAGCGCATCGCAACCGGATCGGCGCGCGACATGATGCGGCTGGTCAACGACATCCTGGCCTTGACCGAGTTACAGGCAGGCAAACTGCGTGTACGTAATGAGCCGTTCGGCCTGCGATTGCTGATTGATGAACTCTACGCAGACTACGGATCACGTGCCGCAACCCGCGGGCTGAGCTTTGATCTTGACCTTGACGGCCAGCTTCCCGAAATCTTTATCGGCGATGCCGGCAAGTTGAAACAGAGCCTTGGCTACCTGCTCGACAACGCCATCAAGTTTACCCTGCGCGGCGGCATCACCCTTTCGGTCAACGGGTATGAGACGGCGCCCGGTTACATGCTCGATGTGACGGTGATCGATACAGGGGTTGGGTTCGAGGCGCCTGTCGATGATTCGCTGTACCAGTACTTCCGCCAACTCGACGGCAGCATGACCCGCCAGTACGGAGGCTTGGGTATCGGCCTGTCGTTGTGCAAACAGCTGGTTGAATTGCAGGGCGGAACGGTTTTCTGCCAATCCGAACCGGGTCGCGGAAGTCGTTTTCAGGTGCTGATGCCTGTAAAGCTGGGCTGAAGTCTCCAGCGCAGGGCGTCTGCGTATGTGGCGTCGGGCTTTCTGGCCGATGCAGCGTGCAGACTTTGGCCGATACCTCGCTTTTGTACCGCATAGCTGCGTGCTTCACTTCTCGGGCGGGCGACGTCCCGCATCGGCCCGGCGATCATTCGCGTGACAACGGTGACGTGCTTATAGAGCTGTCTGCCGTCGGGCCCCTTGCCGATTCTGCCGAGGAGACCCCGTATGAGCCTGCAGCAGTATGCCGAAACCCATGAGGTGTTGAATCAGGTCCCGCCATTGGACGGTGCCAATTTGTACCGCCTCGACTTGCCACTGCAGGATTGGGTGAGGCGATATCGCGGCGGCTGGGCCGAATCGCGCCTGGATGCCTACGGCGCGTTGGCTGGCGGTCCGCTGATGGCTGCTGGTTTTCTGGCCAACGAGAACAAGCCGGTGTTCAAGAGCCACGATCGCTACGGACACCGCATCGACCTGGTTGAATTTCATCCCGCCTATCACGAGCTGATGAGCACCGCGATCGCCCACGGCATCCCGTCGCTGCCTTGGACCGACCCGCAACCCGGCGCTCAGGTCGCGCGCGCCGGATTGATGTACCTGCACAACCAGGCCGAGTCCGGTAGCAGCTGCCCGCTTACCATGACCTACGCCAGCGTGCCGGCGCTGCGGCAGCAGCCCGCTCTCGCAGAACTTTGGTTACCCAGGATTCTCAGCCGAGAATATGACCCACGTAATCTGCCGATGGAGCAGAAAAGCGGCGTGACCATCGGCATGGCCATGACCGAGAAACAGGGCGGCACCGATGTGCGAGCCAACACCACTCGCGCACATGCTGTCGGCGCTGGCGGTCCGGGGCAGCTTTATGAATTGGTCGGGCACAAATGGTTCTGTTCGGCGCCGATGTGCGATGCCTTTCTGACCCTGGCGCAGACCGAAAAGGGACTGTCGTGTTTTCTTTTGCCGCGGCATCGGCCGGACGGTAGCCGCAACGGGTTCTATATCCAGCGCTTAAAGAACAAGCTGGGCAACTGGTCCAACGCCTCCAGCGAGGTCGAATACCGCGGTGCGCTGGCCTGGATGATCGGCGAGGAGGGGCGCGGTGTACCGGCGATCATCGAGATGGTGTCCTCGACCCGCTTCGATTGCATGATCGGTTCCAGCTCATTGATGCGTCAGGCGCTGACCCAGGCCATGCATCACTGCACGTACCGCCATGTTGGCGGTCGCGCCTTGGTTGACCAGCCGCTGATGCAGAACGTGCTGGCTGACCTTGCGCTGGAAAGCGAGGCCGCGCTGGCGCTGACCATGCGCATGGGACGTGCGCTCGACCACTCATTCGACGAGCAGGAGGAAAAATTCGCACGGTTGGTGACCGCCATCGGCAAGTACTGGATCTGCAAACGCGCCCCTGAAATGGTCGCCGAGGCCAGTGAGTGCCTGGGCGGAGCCGGTTACGTAGAAGACACCATCATGCCGAGGCTGTACCGCGAGGCGCCGGTGAACTCCATCTGGGAAGGCTCGGGCAACGTGCAGTGCCTGGACGTGCTGCGTGCGCTGTCGAAGGAAGCCGGCGTGCTCGACGTGTTGTTCGCCGAGCTGGGTGATGGTCACGGCGATGCGCGTTTGAAGCGCCATATCTCCGGATTACAAACCGCTTTTGCCGATAAAGATGACATCCAGTACCGAGCCCGCCAGCTGACGGAGGACGTCGCCGTCGCGCTGCAGGCCAAACTGCTACTCGAAGCGGGTAACGACGCGGTGTCCGATGCGTTCATCGCGAGCCGCCTGGAAGGCTGCGGTCGGGTGTTCGGCACCTTGCCGCGTGGCCTCGACATGAGTGCGCTGCTGGCGCGCAGCGCACCGTTTCTAGGCTAGCGCCGTCATCAGGCCGCGCCGTGCTGCTCGGCGAGTATGCTTGCCAGCAGTTGCCGGTCGATATTGGCACCACTGAGTACCACCGCAACCCGCTCGCCACGGTTGCGCTCTTTCTCCTGCATAGCCGCTGCAAGCGCGGCGGCACCAGCGCCTTCGGCGAGGTTGTGGGTGTCTTCATGCAGGGCTCGGATGGCCAGGCGAATCTCGGCGTCGCTGACGCGCAGGATTCGCGCTGCACCCTGACGGATAATCTCTAGCGCTTCCGGTGCCGGCATCCGGCAGGCCATGCCGTCGGCAAAGGTGTCGGCAGTTTCTGTGGTGACAATGCGGCCCTGCTCGAAACTCTGCGCGTAGGCATCGGCAGCACTGGACACGACGCCGACTATTTCCGTGTCCAGACCCAGCAGATCACGGGTGCGGATCATCCCGCAGATGCCCGAGCCGAGTCCGATCGGCACGTAGACCCGGTGCAGGTCCGGCACCGCTTCGAGAAGCTCAAGTGCATAGGTGGCGACGCCTCTGATCAGGTCGGGGTGGAGAGATGGCACGAAATGCCAGCCGTTGAGCTTGGCCAGTTCAGCGGCCCGCAGGCGAGCGGTATCGAAGTCGCGGCCATGCTCGATGACTTCAGCTCCACAGGCCCGCATGGCGGCGTTCTTTTCCATGGAGTTGCCCTCCGGAACCAGAATCCGCAGCGGCATGCCTGCTTTGCGTGCGGCCATCGCCAGGCTGATCCCATGATTGCCGCGGGTGGCGGTGATGAGGCCCGGCAGACGCGGTTCGCGCTTGCCCAACTCGTGCACGTAGAGCACGCCGCCGCGCATCTTGAAGGCGCCTGCCGGTGTGTGGTTCTCATGCTTGACCCAGACCTCGCAGCCGAGCCGTTCGGCCAGCAGTGGCCATGCGTACTGCTGAGTGGGCGGTACGCTCTGGTGAATCAGTTCGGCTGCCTGACGCAGTTGATCGAGATCGAACATCGTGAGCTCCTTGACGGTTTGACGTCGATCCTAGGTGGCAGGCATTGTATGGGTAAATACTTATATTGCGTGGCAGGCAGTGTGGTTACCCAAACTCGATTCGAATGATCAGCCGCGCTATTTGGCGCTGGTTGACGCCATCGCTCTGGCCATTGCTCGTGGCGAGTTGCAGCCAGGCGATCGACTGCCGCCGCAGCGCCGTCTCGCCTGGGCGCTCGGCCTCAACCCCAGCACCGCAATGCAGGCCTATCGGGAAGCGGCGCGTCGGCATCTTGTAGGCGGCGAGGTGGGGCGGGGCACCTATGTGCTCGCCAGCAGCCGCGAGGCCAGCCTGTTCCGGCTAAAAACGCCAGAGGCGCACCCCGAGCTGGTGGACCTTTCGACCAATCTTCCGGTACTCGACCCAGACGATGACGATCTTCAGCGCAGCATGGCGGCACTGTGTGCGGCGGGTGAGCTGGCGAGCCTGCAGGGTTATCCCTCCGCGCGCGGCTTGCAGCGTGGCCAGCTCGCAGTGAGCGGCTGGTTGCGTGATCGAACGCTTGAGGTTCGGCCGCAGCAGGTGCTGCTCTGTGCCGGGGCTCAGCAGGGCGTATTCGCTGCGCTGATCGGGTTGTGCGAGCCGGGTGAGCCTGTGCTGGTCGAAGCCTTGACGTCGCCGGGCATCAAGGCAGCCGGACGTCAGTTGCGGCTGCCGCTGCATGGGGTGGCAATGGACGAGTTCGGCATTCTGCCCGACGATCTCGACCGCCAGGCCCGGGCAACCTCGGCGCGCGTGGCCGTGCTGACACCCTGCATGCAGAACCCAACCTCCGTCAGCATGGATGCCCGGCGCCGCGAGGCCATTGCCGAGGTGGCGCGACGACGCGGCCTGTTGATCATCGAGGACGACATCTACGGCGCGCTTGGCCACGAGCCCCCTCTGGCGGCGGCACTGCCCGATCGTACTCTGTTGATCAGCAGCCTTTCGAAGACGGTCGCCCCCGGCTTGCGCCTGGGTTTCATCGCCGGGCCAGATGAGTGGCTGTCGCGTATAGACCCGGAAAGGCAGGCGACCAGTTGGGCCTTGTCGACGCTGTGCTTGCGGATCGGCTGCGAGTGGCTCGAAGACGGCACGGCAGCGCGCCGGCTGGCCTGGCAGCGCGAACAGATGAACCGGCGCTGGCGGCTGGCGCAGAAACTGCTTGGGTCTGCCTCGTCACGTGCCTCGCCGCATCTGTGGCTTGAACTGGCCAAGCATCATGATCTGCCGGCGATGTGCCGCGAAGCGGGGATCGAAGCGGCAACGGCGGAGGTGTTCGCCGTTGGCCATGGTGCGCCCAACGCACTGCGTCTGAGCCTGACAGCGGCGCCCAGCCTGGCGGTGTTGAAGGTGCGGCTGGAATCGCTGGCGCAGCGGGTTGCGGCGTCACCGGAAAGATGACCGCAGTAATTCGGTGCTACCGCTGTCATCGATCCGCAGGCAAGATGTTTTCAACGAATGAACAAGGAAACCCACCATGAATCCAGCAGGCGAGACTTTTCGCATTGCCACCAGCGCTGAAGCGGCCGTGGACCACCTTGCCGAGCTGCATCAGCATGCTACCCGTGCACTGAACCAGGCCCTCAAACACTATGTCGCGACGCGTGAAGAACCGGGCGTCGCTGAACGTGCGCTGTTCCGCTATCCCGAACTACGCCTGACCTACGCTTGCCATGGTGAGGTGCCGGCTTCGACCCGCGCCTACGCCAAGGTGCAGTCTCCGGGCGTCTACAGCGTGACGGTGACTCATCCGGCGGCCTTTCGCAGCTATCTGCTCGACCAGTTGAGGCCGTTAATCAACGACTTCGGGGTCAAGGTCGAGGTCGGCCTCAGTGACCGCAACATTCCATATCCATACGTGATCGAGCAGGGTGATGAGCTGGCGGGAACCGGCGTGACTGCGGCCGAGCTTGCGCGGGTGTTCCCCAGTACCGATTTGTCCGCTGCCACCGATGACATCGCTGACGGCCTCTACGACTGGGAGCATGCCGATCCCTACCCGCTGGCGCTCTTCGACGGTGCGCGGGTCGACTTCTCCCTGCGCCGGCTGGTGCACTACACCGGTAGCGACTGGCGCCACGTGCAGCCCTGGATCCTGCTGACCAATTACCACCGCTACGTTGACCAGTTCATCCGACACGGCCTCGACATGCTGCGTGACGACACCCGCTTCGTGCGCATGGTTCTCCCTGGCAACATCGTCATCGAGCGCGGCATGGAGGAGGGCGAGGCGCAGGCGATCATCGGCGGCGTGCTCTGGCACCGCTATCAGATGCCGGCCTATCACCTGCAGGCCGAGGACGGCGACGGCGTTACGCTGGTCAACATTGGCGTAGGGCCGTCGAACGCCAAGAACATCACGGACCATCTTGCCGTGCTGCGCCCGCATTGCTGGCTGATGATCGGCCACTGCGGCGGGCTGCGGCAGTCGCAGTCCATCGGCGATTACGTGCTGGCTCATGCCTATATGCGCCGCGACGGGATTCTCGATCGCGTGCTGCCGCCGCATATACCGCTGCCAGCGTTGGCTGAGGTGCAGCAGGCGCTGCAGGAAGCGGCAGCCCAAGTCACCGGTGACAAGGGCGAAGCGTTGAAGAAGCGGCTGCGCACCGGCACCGTGCTGACCTACGACGACCGTAACTGGGAATTGCGCTGGGCGCAGGAACGCCCGCTAATCAACCTGTCTCGCGCGGTGGCGGTGGATATGGAGAGCGGCACCATCGCCGCGCAGGGGTATCGTCTGCGGGTGCCTTACGGAACGCTGCTGTGCGTTTCGGACAAGCCGCTGCACAGCGAGATCAAGCTGCCGGGCTCAGCCAATGCTTTCTATGAGCGTGCCGTGACCCAGCACCTGAAGATCGGTATCGCCGCGCTTGATCTGCTACGCAATCAGCTCAACTCGTTGCACTCGCGCAAATTGCGAAGCTTTGACGAACCGCCGTTCCGCTAGCGACGAGTGATCATCGGAAAAAAGCAAAAAGCCCGATTACTTCGGGCTTTTTGCTGTTGGACGCAGTTACGGCTTGCTGGCAGCTTCAGGCGGCGAGCAACCATGCACCGGCAAGCGCCGAGGCGGCTCCAGCGATGCGCACCAGCGGGGCCGCAACCTGTGGAAGGTTGCGCGCCACGGCGTAACCGATGCCGTGCAGTGCGGCAGTCGCGGCGACAAAGCCCGCGGCGTATCCCCATGGGCTGGACAGCGCCGGCAGTTCCAGACCGTGGGCTACTCCATGGCTGAGGGCGAACAGGCCTGTCAGTCCGGCCGCAACCGCCAGCGGCGGACGCACAGCCAGGGCCACCAGCAGCCCGAGGGCCAGCACCGAGCCGGCGATGCCGGTTTCCATCAAAGGCATTTCGATCCCGGCGAAGCCTAGCAGGCCGCCCATTAACATCGTGGCGACAAAGGTAACCGGTAGTGCCCAGCGTGCTTTGCCGGTTTGCTGTGCAGCCCACAGGCCGACCGCAACCATTGCCAGAAGGTGATCAACGCCGAATATGGGATGGGCGATACCGGACATGACGCCTGCGTGATCATGGCCGGGATGAGCCAACGCCAAAGCCGGGCTGAGCAACAGCGCCGAAGCGAAGAAAAGTTTGCTGTTTAGATTCATGCGGTATTCCCTCTGGTTTGCATGACGATCACGAATCGTCGAAACGATCCGCGGGGCTGGATGGCAGATGTCGCTGTAGAGGCCCGCTTGCTGGCAAAGCGCTTTAGCAGCGCTCAAACACTTTGCGAGCAAGCTCGCCCTACAAGAGTGGTTCAGTTCAGGCAGCGCTGAGCATCCCCTGTTTTTCGATGAAGGCAATGATCTCGTCGAGGCCTTGGCCGACCTTCTGGTTGCTGAACACGAAGGGCTTGTCGCCGCGCATCTTGCGGGTGTCCCGGTCCATGACGTCCAGCGAAGCGCCAACCATGGGCGCCAGGTCGACCTTGTTGATCACCAGCAGGTCGGACTTGCAGATACCCGGCCCGCCTTTGCGCGGCAGTTTGTCGCCAGCCGAGACGTCGATCACGTAAATGGTCAGGTCCGACAGCTCAGGGCTGAAGGTGGCTGAGAGGTTATCGCCTCCAGACTCGACGATGATCAGGTCCAGGCCTGGAAAGCGCCGGTTAAGCTGCTCGACCGCTTCCAGGTTGATCGAGGCATCCTCGCGGATGGCGGTGTGCGGGCAGCCGCCGGTCTCAACGCCGATGATGCGTTCAGGCGCAAGGGCCTCGTTGCGCACCAGAAACTGAGCGTCTTCCTGGGTGTAGATGTCATTTGTCACCACCGCCAGGTTGTAACGCTCACGCAGCGCCAGGCACAGAGCAAGGGTCAGTGCCGTCTTGCCAGAGCCGACCGGGCCGCCGATGCCGACGCGTAGGGGTTGGGTGTTCATGGTCTGTTTCCTCTTGTGAGAGCTGAGCGCTGATGAGCGCATCGGAGAATCTTTTCCCTTGAGGGGATTTGTTCGGTAAGAGCGAGCCTGATCGCACATCGGTTCGGCCGCTGGTGATTGGATCGAGCTAACGTGCATCGTCGGCGTACCAGGCCGCATCGAGTCACAGGCAGCTGTATCCAACGTGCGACGTGTGGGGCGAGACCTCTCCCAAGACGGTTCGCCTGCATGCAGTGCATTCATGAGCGAAACAACCGGCTGTACTGACGCTCGTGCGCCATGCTCGCCAGGGCCAGACCAAACGCGGCGCTGCCCCAGTGTTCAGGCTCGATAACGGTCGCGTCGCGCTGGGCTTTGTGCAGGGTCGGTAGCAGCTGCGAGGTCAGGCGCTGTGCCGCCTGCTGGCCGAGCGGCAGGGTTTTCATCAGCACCGCCAATTGATTCTCGAGCCAACCCCAGAGCCAGGCCGTCAGCGCGTCTGCGGGTTCGATGCCCCAGGCGCGTGCGGCCAAAGCCCAGCCAAGGGCGAGGCCGGGCTCCTCGATGCGTTGAAACAGGGCGCGGGCCGGGGCGTCTAGCTCCGGCAAGTTGTCCAACAGCTGCTTGAGTGAATAGCCCATTTGCCGGCACTCCAACCGCAGTTCGCGCGTTTCTCGGCTGGCGCGATGGGTGGCGGCGAGCTGCTCAAGCTCGTCCCAGTGTTCAGCGGCGGCGGCCTGACAGTGCGCTAGCAACAAGGGCGCCTCAAAGCGCGCGATGTTCAGCAAGAGCTGGTCGCCCAACCAGCGGCAGGCACTGGTTTCGTCATGCACACCTTGCTGCTCTACCGCCATTTCCAGCCCTTGCGAATAGCTGTATCCGCCGATCGGCAACTGCGGGCTGGCGAGCCGCAGCAGCGCGAACGCAGCCGGATTCACTTGCGAACGCCGAACTGATGCAGACGTGGTGCGTAACTGAACTCGGCTTCGCCTGCATGTGAGTGGTGATGGCCGCCACCGTACGCCCCGTGCTCCGGCTGAAAGGGTGCTTCGATGGCTTCGACGCTGGCGCCCAGCTGTAACAGCATGTCTTTCAGAACGTAATCGTCGAGCAGACGCAGCCAGCCATCGCCCACTTGCAGTGCGACATGCCGATTGCCTAGGTGGTAGGCGGCGCGCGTCAGTTCGAACGCGCTGCTACAAGTCACGTGAAGAAGCCGTTCGGCGCGCGCCCGCACGCGTACGATACGGCCGTCTTCAGCGCGTAGGCATTCGCCGTCATGCAGGGGGTGCTGGCCGCGCTCGAGAAACAGGCCGACATCCTCACCCGTGGTTGTGAAGCAGCGCAGACGTGATTTGCTACGCGCCTCGAATGTCAGCTCCAGCTCGGCATCGGCGTGGGTCTGCGGAGATGTGCGGTGATGAATGACCAGCATGGCAAGCAGTTCCGGTTGTGCAATGGCACAAGCAGAGCAAGGCCCTTGCCAACCCGGCTCGATAGGCATGTCTAGCAGGCTGCGGATCGTCAGTGCTTGAAAATGGGGCTGAGGTACGTCCATTCGTGGTGCGCAAGAATTTGTAGCGCACCATGTGGGTGCACTAATGCAGCGGGCGCACCATATAGACGGCGGGTATCTGGTAGCTGGCGAGGTTGCTGGCCTGTGGCGGTTCCAGCTCCGTATGGGCGGCATAGCCCAAGCGAGACCAGAAGGCTTCGGACTCCTGCACCGACACCAGTGCCGAATAGCGCAACTTTTGAGTGCGTGCCTGTTCGAGGTTCTTTTGCACCAGAGCCGGCCCAATGCCTCGGCCACTGGCTCGGCGGGACACAGCAAGATCGTGCAGATACAGGCAGTCGGCTCTGGCGTGGTGCTCGAAGTCGCCATCGAGCGGGGTCACGTTTCCAACCCGCGAGTGGTAGGCGAAAAGATAGGCGCACACGCCCTGGTCGTCCTCGGCCACCCAGGCCAGCTGCGGGCAGGCCGCGAGGCGGTTGAGAATTACCGCTTCGTTTTCGTGGACTTCAGCGGCATAGGATTCTTCCTGAATCGACATCACCGCAGGTATGTCGCGCACCTGCATGGCTCGTAACTTGAACATCGAAACAACACTCGGGACTACAGCGGCCGGTAATGAGGCTCGCACGGGGGCGGGGATCATACGCGATTGTCGAGCGAGCGGAGCGGGCGCCGACAGACGTAGCACATTACAGCCTGGCGGGATGACAGAGCCGTGAATCGCGGCCAGGCGTAGGCAGAAAAACCGACGTCAGCCGGTGCACGGATGCAGCTATTCGCGCCTCGCCTGGTCGGTTTGGCTAACGTCGTCACTGACGAATAACCGATAAGCAGGCATAATCCTTAGGTTGCTACCTATCGCATCGGTTTTTCAATTGAATAACTCTCATCGACCCCTGCTTGGCGTGTCGCTGATTCTGGTTTCTTGTCTGACGCTCGCCAGTCACGACGGGCTGTCCAAGTATCTGACGCAGCTCTACCCGGTGTTTTTGGTTATCTGGGCGCGCTATCTGTCGCAGACGGGGCTGATGCTTGCCTTGTTCACGCCCCGCATGGGAAGTCGCGTGTTTCGTACCCTGCGGCTGAAGTTGCAAATTTGCCGTGGCTTGAGTCTGGTCAGCGTCAGCATGCTGTTCATCAGCGGTCTGAGCTACATCCCGCTGGCCGAAGCGACCGCCGTCATCTTCCTGACCCCGTTGCTCGTTACCATCGCCTCCGCCTTGCTCGGCGAGCAGGTCAGTCGCGCCCAATGGCTGGCGGTTGGCTTTGGGCTGATCGGCGTGATGATCATCGTTCGGCCAGGTGGCGCCCTGTTCACGCCAGCTATCCTGCTGCCGCTCGGTGCGGCGCTGAGCTTTACGCTGTACCAGTTGATCACCCGTCGACTCAGCGCGACGGATCATCCCGTGACTAGCAATTTCATTACCAGTGTGGTCGGCAGTCTGGTGATGAGCGTGCTGGTCTTTTTCAACTGGCAGACGCCGACGCTGCATGACGCGCTGATGATGGCCGGGCTCGGCGCGATGGCCATGAGCGGCCATTTATTGCTGACCAATGCGTTTCGATTCGCCAGTGCCGCCGCGCTGGCGCCGTTCACCTATTCGCAGATCATCTTTGCAGGGGTGGTGGGCCTGATTGCCTTTGGACACACGCCGGATTTCGGCGCCATCGTCGGCATGGCCATCATCATCGCCAGCGGGCTGGTCATGGCGTATGTACAGGGGCGACAACCGCGCCCGCCACTTTGAAAAAACCCGACGTGCCGTTGGCCGTCCGTACCGTTACCAACACTGAACAGACAAGGGCACTCGACCCTTGCGTGCGATTCATCAGGAACCCACATGCAACGTATCTCTCATCACACCCTGCGAAACGAATTCCGTCGGCTTCTGGCTTCTGATCGCTGCTATCACACCGCTTCGGTGTTCGACCCGATGTCGGCACGTATCGCCGCCGATCTGGAGTTTGAAGTCGGTATTCTCGGTGGCTCGGTCGCCTCGCTACAGGTGCTGGCTGCTCCAGACTTTGCGCTGATCACCCTGAGCGAATTTGTCGAGCAGGCGATCCGTATCGGCCGCGTGACCCGCCTGCCGATCATTGCCGACGCTGACCACGGCTATGGCAACGCCCTCAATGTGATGCGCACCGTGGTCGAGCTGGAGCGCGCGGGGATCGCGGCACTGACCATCGAAGATACGCTTCTGCCAGCCAAATTCGGGCGCAAATCAACAGACCTGATCGGCATGTTCGAGGCCGTCGGCAAGATCCGTGCGGCGCTCGAAGCACGCATCGATCCGGAGCTCGCCATTATCGCCCGGACGAATGCGGGCGTGATTGGCCTCGAAGAAGTCATTGCACGCGTGCAGGCTTATGAGGCGGCCGGCGCCGATGCGATTTGCCTGGTTGGAATTGAAGATTTCGAACAACTGGAACAGGTCGCTGAGAAGCTCAGCGTGCCGCTGATGCTGGTGACCTATGGCAACCCGAAATTGCGCGATAATGCCCGGCTGGCGGCGCTTGGCGTACGCATCGTTGTCAACGGTCACGCTGCCTACTTTGCCGCCATCAAAGCGACCTACGACTGCCTGCGCGAGCAGCGCCAGATCGACGCGTCGGACCTCAACGCCTCCCAGCTATCGGTCAAATACTCGACTGCAGAGGAGTACATGGTCTGGGCCGAGGAATACATGCAGGTCAAGGAGTGACCGGTCGAGCCCGGCGGCGTGCGCTGCCGGACCTGTTTTTCTAAGCGAGCGGAGAACCGATGAGCCCACGCCTGCTGACCTTCATGGTGGCATTCGCCGCCTTTCTCGGGCCTTTCACGCAGACTGTCTACGCCCCGATCCTGCCGGAGCTGGGCGAGGCACTGCAGACGACGCCGCTGCTGATCAACCTCAGCATCTCGATCTTTACCTTCGTCCTGGCGTTCATGCAAATCGTCTACGGTCCGCTTGTGGATCGCAGCGGCCGTAGACGCACGCTGTTGCTCGGCCTGGCGTGCTACATCGGCGCGTCCATAGGGTGTTTTCTGGCACCTAACATCGAGACGTTGCTGGTGTTTCGTGCGCTACAAGCGGTGGGTATCGCTGCCGGTGCTGTAGTGGCGGTTACGGTGATTGGAGATCGATTCGAAGGCGCCGAGCGTGGTCGGGCGATGGGGTCGTTCCAGATGATGGTGGCGCTGGGGCCGGTGGTCGGGCCTGTGGTGGGCGGCTTCATTGGAGAGCATGTCGACTTCCATTTCGTATTCCTGCTCCTCGCCGTGGTCGGGGGCGTCGCGTTGCTGACCAATTTCATTTGGCTGCAGGAAACCCGTCCGGCTGCAAGCACACCGCGCGCTTTCCATCCCAGGGAATACCTGGAGGTGGTGCGTAATCGCCAGGGGCTGGCGATCATGGTGTTGAGCTTTGTTCAGTACTACGCGTTTTATAACTACCTGGTCTTCATGCCGCGCGTGCTGGATGCCACCTATGGTTTGAGCGCCAGCGAGAAAGGCTTGGTATTTCTGCCGTTGTCGATCGCTGTTGTCGTCGGCAGTTTCGTCGGTGGTCGGCTGTTGGGGCGCTGGCGTCCCCGCCCGGTGCTGGTGGCTACTGCGGCGCTCAATGCCCTCAGTCTGCTGCTGTTTCTAGCGGTTGCGCAGTGGTCGCTGGTCGCTCTGGTGGTGGCGGTAAGTGCTTTCGGTCTGTTTCTTGGCCTTTCACTGCCGGTACAGACCAGCCTGTTGATGGACCTGTACCCGCACAACCGCGCCACCGCCGTGGGCAGCTACAACTTCTTCCGCTTCATGGGCATGGCCACCGGGCCGGTGCTCGGCTCATGGCTGTACCAGGACGGCAATCTCGGTCTGCTCTACGGCTTTGCCGCCACGGCCTTTCTGGTCGCCGTAGGGCATGCGCGGATGCGCTTCAAGCAGGTCTGATGGCTGTCTAGAAGAACGGGTGTTCGGCCTTGAACATCAGATAGCTTTCGCAATAGGTATTCTGCCCCGAATAGACGCTGCACTCGCGGCCGCGAAGGTTGGAGTCGGTGTAGGACAGATCCAGGCGTACGCCCAGCCAGGGGCGGGACAGGTTCAGTGACCAGTCGTTGAACACCTCGACGCTACCGCCAGGGTGATACATCGGGCTGTCCATCGAATGGCTGGCGTATTTCAGGCGCAGGTCCAAGGCGAGTGGGCTGACCGAGGCAAGCTCCAGCAGCAGGGTGCTGTCGGTGCGTCCCGGGCGGCTGCTCAATGCGCCACCGAGGCGGCTGCCGGCCAGATTAAAGCCTGCGTAGTACTCGTGGCGGTCCGCACCCTCCAGCTCCGGAAAGCTGTAGCGAATCACGCCCAGTTCATAGCCGGGTGCCTGATCGAAGTGATGCTGGACGTAGCCGATATAGCTGTCCAGCTCCAGCTGGTTACCCTCGATGATGCCCATGCTCGGTGCCCACTGGCCGACGTACCAGCCGCTCTCGTGGGTGAGGTCCAAGCCGCCGCGAAATGTGCTGGCGGTCGCTGGGTTGACCAGCCCTTGAGCCATGCTTCGAGTAGGCGCAGTGCCGAGCCGTAGGTCAAATTGGCCTACCTCACGCTCGACCACTTCCGGCTGGCTGGCGCATCCGCTCAGGCTAATGATCAGCGCCGTCAGGATCTTCGTGTGCATCACCGCATCCCTTGGGGTGTGTTTACAGAAGGTCGCCGGGCGACCGCAATAGCCCAAGCCCCGGCGCAGAGCGCCCAGACCAGGGTGGCCATTCAATCGGCCGGAAGGATAGACAATGTAATGTGCCGCCAAGGTCCGTTCGTCGAATTGGCGCCAACGAATCGACGGGTGGTGCACAGAGTGACGACCTTCTCTAAGCGCTACGGCCTGGGGCACGACTGAACGGTGGCCGCGACGGGTGTTCAGATTATTATCGACACTGGTGACACCTGATCTCTGGGAGGTCGCGATGGCTACGGGTTGGGCAAATGAAGGCGCTGTTCAGGAGCAGATCGACAGCACCATTGAAGATGCGGTGCAGCGCGCTCGCAGCCGGCTCGGGCAAGGTGAAAGCCTGGCTCGATGCGAGGAGTGTGACGCGAAGATTCCCGAGGCAAGGCGTCTGGCCGTTCCGGGGGTGCGCCTGTGTGTGAAATGTCAGACCGAACTGGACAAGCACGAAGCAAAGTTCAGCGGTTACAACCGTCGCGGCAGCAAGGATAGTCAGCTGCGCTGAGCATGATGGCGAAATAATGCGGCTCTGTGGCACTCGCTGCGCGAATGCCTGTCAGACGCGCATCGCCCACGTTCCAAGGAAGAGGAAACGCCGTCATGATGATTTTCGAAGCGCTGCGCCTGAGCCACGACATCCAGCGTGAGCTCTCCGAGCGCCTGGTCCAGACTCACGGCGACAGCGCGGAACGTAAGGCGCTGTTCGCTCAGCTCAAACATGAGCTCTGGGTTCATTCGGTCGCCGAAGAGCGGCACTTCTATATCCCGCTGATGCATGACGATAACGGTGTAGACCTGTCTCGTCATGCCATCGCCGAGCACCATGAGATGGACGAAATGGTCGAGGCGCTCGAGGATATTGATCCCAGCAGCCCGAGCTGGCTTGCTCAGGCCCGTAAGCTGTCGGACAAGGTTCACCATCATCTGGCCGAAGAAGAGCACAAGTTCTTCCAGATGGCGGGCAAGTTGCTCAGCGACCGGCAGAAGACCCAACTCGCTGGCGCATACCTCGGTGCGTACGACCTGATGAAGGCCGAGCACGCTTAACCGAGCGAGGCACCGGTCGGCATGCAGAATGAAAACGTCGTGCCGGCCTCGGCGGTTGACGTTACCTGCATGTAACCTCCATGAGACACGGCGATTTCATTGGCGATATAGAGGCCGAGCCCCAGTCCGGATTGCGTGCTCGATGGCTCTCGCCAATACGGCTTGAACAACTGCGCCAGGCGATCAGGCGGTATCGGCTCGCCCCGATTGTTCACCGACAGATACAACCGCCCATTTTCAATAGCTGCACGGACGTACACGCGTCCGGTCGCTGACCCATGCACCAACGCGTTGGCAAGCAGATTGGACAGCAATTGCGCGAGGCGATCCGCATCGCAACGGACGCCGTTAAGCGGGGCAATGTCAGCTTCAATGGCTCGCTGTGGATGGGCGCTCTGCATCTCCGAAACGATATGCGTCAGGGTGACGTGCAGGTCATGGCATTCATCGCTTTGCAGCGGTATTCCATTACCCAGCCGCCCGCGGGCGAAGTCCAGCACGTCGTCCACCAGGCGTGACGCGCGGCGGGTCGCGGTGAGCATGTGTTCAGCAATGCCGGTGATAGACACATCCTTCGAGCGCCTCATCAGCAGCTGCGCGCCGGACAGGATCGACGAGAGAGGGTTGCGCAGGTCGTGCCCGAGAAGGGCGATGAACTGCTCGCGCAGCTCGGCCGTTTCTTGAGCATCGAGCAAGGCCGCCTCGGTCGCTTCGAATTGCTCTTCGGCCTCCAGCTGAATCGCCAGCAGCTTGGCGAAGGATTCCATCATCGTCAGGATCGGCATTTCCGACAGATTCGTAGGCCGGGGATCGAGCGCACAGACGGTGCCGAAAAAACTGCCATCGGTGCGAAACACCGGAGTCGAGATATAGCTCTCGAAACCATAGATCTTGGGCGTGTGGTGGTCGCAGTAGCGCAGATCCTCACTCGCCTTACTGATGATGATGGTTTCGTGAGAAGCGCGAATTTCGTTACACAGCGTGGTGGTGATGTCCAGCTCGCCGCCAACCTGCAGACCGAAGTTGATCCGGTCGAGCACGGCGCAGGCTGTCCAAGAGTCTTCGGTAACTCGCGCAACGGCTGCGAACCGTAAACCCGTGGTTTCGGATATCACTTGGAGAATCGCCGGCACGGCGTTGATGCGGCTGATCGCCGAAATGTCGTCGGTTATCGATCGGTTCATGCGGGTGAATGGCGGCGCGTGATGATGGCGGAGCACTTTATCACGGGCCGTACAACACGCTTAATCGAGCCGACAGTCAGCCGGCTCGACTCGGGTCAGACGTTTACGCCTGGGTTGTGAGGGGAGGCGTCGCGCCGGCGGGCAGCACCTGCTTGCGCATCAGCAGGTAGTGCACCACGGCGCCGAACAGCGCGCCCAGCAGCCAGGCGAAACCGGACAGGCTTTCCATTCCAGGCATCCAGACCGAGGCCACCGAGAATACCGAGCTGAGCCCAAAGGCGATGATCGCTTTGCGATTCCAGCCGGCATTGAAGTAGTAGGCAGCGCCCGGTTCGGCCGAGAACAGCTGTTGCACATCCAGCCGCTGGCGGCGCACCAGGTAATAATCGGCCACGATGATGCCGTACAGCGGTGCAAGTACCGCGCCCAGCGTATCGACGAACGCGGCAATGCCAACGGCACTGATGAACGACACCCACAGCGCGCCGATGAAGAAGGCGATGGCTGCGGTGATGAACCCACCGGTACGGGCGCTGATGCGCGCCGGCGCCAGGTTGGCGATGTCATACGCCGGCGGTATGAAGTTGGCGACCAGGTTGATACCGACCGTGGCAGCAAAGAAGGTGATCGCTGCGATCAAGGTAAGGCCGACGTTGTCGATGCGCGCCACGATGTCGGTCGGGTTGGTCAGCGTTTCGCCGAATACCACTACGGTGCCGGCAGTAATCACCAGGGCGATCAGTGAGAAGAGTGCCAGGCTCACCGGCAGGCCCAGGAAGTTGCCGATGCGCATCTGCCGTTCGCTCTTCACGAAGCGGGCAAAATCTCCGTAGTTGATCACTACTGCGGCGAAGTAGGCGACCATGGTGCCGACCACAGCGGCGAAGGCTGCAATCGGCCCGCCTGCGTAGCTGCCTGTGCCACTAAAGATCGTACCCAGCGCACCGGCGAGGCTAGGTCCGGCCTTGTAGCAGATGGCGATCATCATCGCGATCATCACCACATAGACCAGCGGCCCGGCCCAGTTGAGAAAGCGCGTCACCCAGTCCACGCCCCGAACAAACAGCGCGACCTGGAAGATGCAGACCGTCACGTACGCGATCCAGTCCACGAAAGTCAGCCCCAGCAGGGTGGCGTCAGGGCCTGGGCCCGCCAGTGTACGGATCAACAAGGCGACGGCGGTCGAAGCGAAGTACGTCTGCACGCCGTACCAGAAGATGGCCACGATGCCGCGTACCACCGCAGGGAAGTTCGCCCCGCGCACGCCCATGCTGGCGCGGGCCATGACCGGAAAGGGAATACCGTACTTGACGCTGGGCTTGCCGGTCAGCTGCACCAACCCCATCACAATGAAACCGGCGAGTACGATTCCAGCGAGCACCGCCCAGCCGTTGAGGCCGTAACTGATGAACAGCGTAGCGGCCAGGGTATAGCCGAACAGACTCTGGATATCGTTGGACCAGACGTTGAAAATTTCGAACCATCCCCACTTGCGGTTGGCGGGGGCGAGCGGGGCAAGGTCCTCGTTATACAGAGTGGGGTCGATCTGCTTGATCTGGAAATCTTCGTGATTCATAGGTGGGCGCTCTGTGCATGACTATTGTCGGTTTTTGTATGCAGTTCTTGTTCCGCGTATGGCAGAGTCCGCGAATTAGAGCCTCTAGACCATTCTCCGAAGGTCTTGGAGCCAAAGTACAGCATAGAAGTTAAATCCGTAAGCGCTGGAATTTGTATACATAAATATAGGTTTTGTTATGCAGTTTCATAGATCCTGCCTGCCGGCCTTTAGCTGAGCGGTTTGCCGTTTCCGCTCGACTCCGACTGGCCTGCCTGGTCGTCGTTTCGCTTTTGGCATATGCGTGCCGATCGGGGGTGGACGGGATTCACTAGCGGCATGCGAGTGCCCCCTGTTTGTGCATGCCAGCCTCGATACGCGCGAAAAAAAGGCGGCCTAGGCCGCCTTTGCAATCGAGGGTTCAAGTCAGAACAGGAAATACCGTTGCGCCATCGGCAGGACCTCAGCCGGCTCGCACCACAGCAACTGGCCGTCGGCGCGGACCTGGTAATTCTGCGGGTCGACCTGAATATCCGGCGTGTAGTCGTTATGGATCAGGTCTTTCTTTTGCACCGAGCGGCAGCCCTTCACCACGCCGATTTTCTTCTTCAACCCCAGCTGCTCGGGCACGCCGGCCTCGAAGGCCGCCTGGCTGATGAAGGTGAAGCTCGACGCATGCAGCGAGCCGCCGAAGCTGGCGAACATCGGTCGGTAGTGCACCGGTTGCGGCGTTGGGATCGAGGCGTTGGCATCGCCCATCAAACTCGCTGCTATGGCGCCGCCCTTGAGAATCAGCGTTGGTTTGACGCCAAAGAAGGCCGGGCGCCAGAGCACCAGATCGGCCCACTTGCCCACTTCGATCGAGCCGACTTCGTGACTCACGCCGTGGGTGATCGCCGGGTTGATGGTGTACTTGGCGATGTAGCGCTTGGCGCGGAAGTTGTCGTTGGCTGTGCCATCGCCAGGCAGGGCACCGCGCTGCTTCTTCATCTTGTCGGCGGTCTGCCAGGTGCGGGTGATGACCTCCCCGACGCGGCCCATGGCTTGGCTGTCGGAGCTGATCATCGAGAACGCACCGAGGTCGTGGAGGATGTCCTCGGCTGCAATGGTCTCGCGACGAATACGGCTCTCGGCGAAGGCTACGTCCTCAGCGATGCTCGGGTCCAGGTGATGGCAGACCATGAGCATGTCCAGATGCTCGTCGATGGTATTACGGGTGAACGGCCGGGTCGGGTTGGTCGAGCTCGGTAGCACGTTGGGGAAACCGCAGGCCTTGATGATGTCCGGCGCATGGCCGCCGCCGGCGCCTTCGGTGTGATAGGTGTGGATAGTGCGACCCTTGAACGCGCCGAGCGTCGTCTCGACAAAGCCGGACTCGTTCAAGGTGTCGGTGTGGATCGCCACTTGTACGTCGTATCTGTCCGCCACGCTCAGGCAGTTATCGATGGCCGCCGGCGTGGTGCCCCAGTCCTCGTGCAGCTTGAGGCCGATGGCACCGGCCTTGACCTGCTCGATCAGGGGTTCGGGCAGCGAGGCATTGCCCTTGCCAGTGAAGCCGATGTTCATCGGGAAGGCGTCAGCCGCCTTGAGCATCATCGCCATGTGCCAGGGGCCGGGTGTGACCGTGGTCGCGTTGGTCCCGGTGGCAGGTCCGGTGCCGCCACCGATCATGGTGGTGACGCCGCTCATCAGCGCCTCTTCGATCTGCTGCGGGCATATGAAGTGGATGTGCGAGTCGATGCCGCCGGCGGTGAGAATCATGCCTTCGCCGGCGATGACTTCCGTTGCGGCGCCGATGGCGATGGTCACGTCCGGTTGGATGTCGGGATTGCCGGCCTTGCCGATGGCGGCGATGCGGCCGTCCTTCAGGCCCACGTCTGCCTTGACGATGCCCCAGTGATCGAGAATCAGCGCGTTGGTGATCAGCGTATCGACCACTTCCGCGGCGCATAGTTGACCCTGACCCATGCCGTCGCGGATGACTTTACCGCCGCCGAACTTCACCTCCTCGCCATAGGTGGTGAAGTCCTTTTCAATCTCGATCCAAAGATCGGTGTCGGCCAGGCGCACCTTGTCGCCGACGGTAGGACCGAACATGTCGGCGTAGGCTTGGCGGGAAATCTTCATCCGTATCGTCTCGCGTAGGGTGGATGGCCGAAGCCATCCACCGATCTGGTTCAACGGTGGAAAAGCCTTCGGCGTTCCCACCCTACGAAGCTTGCTTGTCGCTTGCGGCTGCGCTCTAGAGCGCGCCCATCACCCGCCCGGCAAATCCGAACACGCGCCGATCACCGGCCAGCTCGACCAACTCCACCTCGCGGCTCTGCCCTGGCTCGAAGCGCACAGCGGTGCCGGCGGGAATATTCAGGCGCATGCCGCGCGTTGCGTCTCGGTCGAAAGCCAGCGCATCGTTGGTTTCGAAGAAGTGGTAATGCGAGCCGACCTGAATCGGTCGGTCGCCGCTGTTGGCCACACTGAGCGTCAGGGTGCGGCGTCCGGCGTTGAGCTCGATCTCGCCGTCCTGGATCTGATATTCGCCGGGAATCATGGCTGGGACGTCCTGTTCAGGGTCAGTTGCATCATGGTCAGGTCCAGCCAGCGGCCAAATTTGCAGCCGACCTGGCGCATCTGGCCGACGTGGATGAAACCGAGCTGTTGGTGCATGTGGATCGAAGCGCGGTTCTCACTTTCGATGAAGGCGATCATTACGTGCTTTTCCAACTGACGCGCACGTTCGATCAGGGCGCGCATCAGGCTGCGGCCAATACCACCGCCGCGGTGGTCCGGGCTGACGTATACCGAGTTCTCGACGGTGTGGCGAAAGCCCTCATGCGGCCGCCAAGGGCCGAACGAGGCATAACCGGCCACCTTGCCCAGCTCATCGATGGCAACCAGTACCGGGTAATTCTGCTCGTGGCGCTCGGCCAGCCAGGCGCGACGGTTGTCGATGTCGACAGTCCGATCGTTCCAGATCGCTGTGCTGTGTTGTACCGCATCGTTGTAGATCTGCAGGATTCCTTCGAGGTCGGTGTCCTGGGCGTCGCGTATCTGCACGTTGAGTTCCTTCAAAAGCGGTTCAGGGTCGTTGGTAGTAGACATTGACTCGCATTTCAGGGAATAGGTTGATGCACGGTGACGAGCTTGGTGCCGTCTGGAAAAGTCGCCTCGACCTGAATTTCAGGGATCATCTCCGGCACACCCTCCATCACCTGCTCGCGGCTCAGCAGGGTGGTGCCGTAATGCATCAGTTCGGCGACCGTCTGGCCGTCGCGGGCGCCTTCAAGCAGCGCCGCAGAAATGTAGGCCATGGCCTCCGGGTAGTTGAGTTTCAATCCGCGGGCGAGGCGGCGCTCAGCCACCAGCCCTGCGGTGAAGATCAACATCTTGTCTTTCTCTCTTGGCGACAGATCCATTAACGGCTCCATTCGTAGGGTGGATGACGTTTTTACATCCACCGGCGCGTGGTGGCCACGCGATGTTGTCGTCAGGCGCGCAAGCGCGCCAGGGTAGGTGGGCAGGGCACAGTTCTGCCCACCGATCATTCAGGTGCTCCAGATCCTCGGTGGCACCGCCTCTCGACCCAGCAATTCGGGGCGCAGCAGTCTCCACATGTCGATCAGCCAGGCTCGGGCATGCAAGGCCTCGTTCGCCAGGCAGCGACCGATCAGCAAACCGGGCAGCTGGGTAAGATCACCCCGCACCTGGCTGGGCGTCTCGCGGCACCGTTCCAGCAACGCGGGGGCGATATCCCCGCTGACGACCAATGTCGCAAAGACTGGCTGGCCATCGAGGCCAATCGGCGAGTCCAGCAGACCATCGTTGCCCGTCACTCGCTGACGCTCGTACCAGAGGAGCTCGCCCTCACGGGTGATGCTCAGCTGTGCCTGGAAATGGCCCGCATCGAAGCGCTCGCCGCTGGCCGGCCGTCCCAGGGCAATGATGTCCCAGTAGAACAACCGGGCTTCGGCTTCCAGTTCGATGGACGTGCTGAGTTCAGCCTGCGCGGCAGAGTAGACGATGGTCTCCTGCGGCAGCCATTCCAGCGTCGCGCCCGCTTCGACGCGCAACTTCAAGTCCTGAAAAGCCGGGCCGCCTGCGCGATACCACTTCGCGGCGCCAGGGCTGGTCAGCTGTGCCCAAGCGCCGTTGCCGACAGCGGCGCTGATGTTCAGTCGATCTCCACCGGCAATCCCGCCCGGCGGGTGCACGATGATGTGCTGACACACCTCTGGCCCTTCTGGATAGAGGTGCTTCTGAACTCTCAAGGGGCCGCTGTGACGACGCAATACGGGTCGTGTCGATTCATCGAAGCGGGCGTAGGCCAGTTCGAGTTCGGCATTCCAGTGTGGCGTGAACAATGGCGTCAGAGCAGTCATGAGCCTGGCAGTTGCAAAAAAGACTGAACAGGCTGAGCAATTGTCATGCCTCGCGCCACGGCGGTGCGCTGGGCGGGGCTTGCAGGCAGGTAGCCGTACTGATGACGCGGACTTTTCGGCCCGTTTGCTGCGATTCGATGCACTGATATGGTGCGTTGAGAGTCGCTGGGGTCGCTTGTGACCCAGCCTGGTGCACATCGAGCGGGTCGCTGCGGCGCGTTCGGCTGACGGCCGTCAGGGCGTTGGGATCAATCGGATCGACGGGCGTCTCTGAAACAGATTGTTGCCAGCATCACGCTGCTTTATGGGCTTCTATCTCTTCCAAGCTGCTCGTTTGACGAGGATGCAAGCGAGTGCCAATGTCAGTTAGGCGCAGTTCCGATGTCCCGCGGCGGTCGAGCGTTCGACCCGCTTGTCCTTCGGCAGTCGGTAATCGCTCGGTGGCACCCCATAACAACAAGATCCACGGAGACGCCGCATTGAATCTATTGTTCCAGCAAGTGCTCAACGGGCTGACACTGGGCAGCATCTACGGGCTGGTCGCGCTAGGCCTGACGCTCGTCTACGGCATTCTGCACATTCCCAACTTCGCCCATGGCGCGCTCTACATGGTTGGAGCGTTCGCGTCCTACTTCTTCATGACCGACCTCGGCCTGCATTACTGGATAGCCATGCTGGCGTCCGGAGTGGTGGTGGCGGCGCTGGCTGTGCTGTCCGAACGGCTGGTTTTTCATCCGTTGCGCAATGCCCCGCCGATCCACGACAAGATCGCGGCAATCGGCATCCTCCTGTTTCTTGAGGCGGTGGTGCAGATGCTCTGGGGCTCGGACTTCCGCCGCATGGCTTCGCCCTACGGCGGCATCCTCAATTTCGACGGCCTGATCATTCCGGAGCAACGGCTACTGATCATCGTCGGTGCCTTCACCCTGATGCTCGCGCTGCACCTGTTCCTGCGCAAGACGATGCTTGGCTCGACCATCATCGCCATGGCGCAAAGCCGAGAAGGCGCCTTTCTCGTCGGCATCGACTCCAACCGCGTAGCGATGCTGACCTTCGCCATTTCCGGCATGCTCGCAGCCTTCGCCGCCACCCTTTATGCGCCGATCAACCTGGTGTACCCGGCGATGGGGCACCTAGTGATCATGAAGGCCTTCGTGATCATCGTGCTCGGTGGCATGGGCAGCATCCCTGGCGCCATCGTTGGGGCGATGATCCTCGGCTTTGCGGAGAGCTTCGGCGGCTTCTACCTGTCCTCCGACTACAAGGACATCATTGCCTTCTCGCTGCTGGTGGTGATCCTGTCGTTGCGCCCGACCGGGTTGTTCGCCAAGGGGGCTCACTGATGCATGCTATTGCCTCTTTCCTGACCGGACGCACCTGCAAACTCGTGGTGCTGGCTCTCGCTCTGGCGTTTCCGCTGTTCGCCAAGAGCGAATATCAGGTCTATGTGATGGCCAGCGCCTTCATCTGGGCCATTGCGGTCTACGGGCTGAACATCATCACCGGCTACTGCGGCCAGCTGAATCTGGCCCATGGCGGCTTCTTTGCCATTGGCGCCTATACCCTGGCGATTCTCACCGCCGACCATGGCTGGAATTTCTGGCCGGCATTCGTGGCGGCGGCGCTGGTATCGGCTGTCGCTGGTGCGCTGGTGGGCATCGTATCGCTGCGGTTGAAAGAGCACTTCTTCGCGATCTTCACGCTGTGCGTCGGCTTCATCATTTATCTATTGATAGACAAGTGGGAGGAGCTGACCCACGGCGCCATCGGTATTCGCGGAATCGCTGCGCCGGATGGCTTCGGGCTGGTGGACTTCAGCCAGACGGTGCCGTTCTACTACCTGGCGCTGCTGTTTCTGGTGCTAGCGATCTGGTTCGCGGGTCGTCTGGCCTCTTCGCTGCTGGGACGCACCTTCATGGCTATCCGCAACGGCGACGCCTTGGCCCAGTCGCTGGGCATCGACCTGATGCGAAATAAGCTGCTGGCCTTCGTTTTGTCCACCACCTATGCCGGCGTCGCCGGGGCGCTCTACGCCTCGATGATTCGCTTCATCGGCCCGGAGGAGGCCAACCCCAACCACACCTTCGACATGATCACCTACCTGCTGGTGGGCGGCTTCGGCACCCTGTTCGGGCCGCTGGCTGGCACTGTCGGGATCGTCTGGATCACCCAGTCACTGCAGTTCCTTGCGGACTATCGGATGATCATTTTCGGCCCGCTGATCGTGGTGCTGGTGATCTTCATGCCGCGCGGTGTCATCGGCACCTTCCTTGGTTGGAAGCTCCGAAAGGACACCGAGGCGGCGAGGGCTCAGGAGCCGCGCGCCGGTACTAAAGTCACCCCAGGCAACGAGGTGAACAACAATGCTTAAGGTCGAAAATCTGACCAAGATGTTCGGCGGTCTGGCGGCGGTGCACGATGTCAGCATTGAGTTCGAGGCGCGCAAGATCAACGCCATCATCGGTCCCAACGGTGCCGGCAAGAGCACCTTCTTCAACCTGATCTCGGGGGTACACAAGCCCAGCTCCGGGCGCATCCTCATCGATGGTCATGACGTATCGCGGATGCGCTGCGACCGCGTGGCCCGGCTCGGGGTCGGGCGCACATTTCAGACGACGCACTTGTTCGACCAGGCGACCGTGCTCGACAACCTCATCGTGGGCCATCGCCTGCGGACCCACTCGGGCCTCTGGGACGTGCTGATCAATTCCAAACGCTTGCAGAACGAGGAACGCGCGTGCCGCGAAAAGGCACGAGCCGCGCTGGATTTCGTTGGTCTGGCGCATCTGGAAAACCGCGTGGTGCTGGATATTTCGCAGGAGGAACGCAAGCGCGTCGCTTTCGCCCTGGCGCTGGCGACGGAGCCGAAGCTGGTGCTGCTGGATGAGCCGGCAGCAGGCGTCAATCCGGAGGAAACCGAAGGCCTCGCCCTGCTGATCCGCAAGATGGCCGAGCACGGACTGACGGTCTGCCTGATCGAGCACAAGATGGACATGATCATGGGGCTGGCGGACAAGATCATGGTGCTCAACTATGGCGAGAAGATCGCCGAGGGCACCCCTGCCGAGATCAAGGCGAACCCGGCCGTGATCGAAGCCTACCTGGGGAGTGACTACGATGCTGCAGCTTGATCGGGTCGACGTCTGCTACGGCAGTTTCAAGGCGCTCACTCAGGTTTCGATGACCGTCGGTGCCGGCGAGCTGGTGGTGTTGCTCGGCGCCAACGGGGCGGGCAAGACCACCCTGTTCAATACCATCAGCGGGTTGCTCAAGCCGACCGAAGGGACCATCACACTGGAAGGCAAGCGCATCGACGGGCTCAAGCCCTCCGGTCTGGTCGCGGCCGGCGTGGTGCATTGCCCGGAGGGGCGGAAGCTCTTTCCGCAGATGTCGGTTTCGCAGAACCTCGGGCTCGGCGCCTACCTGCATCGCCGCGACGGCGACGGGAACAAGCGCAACCTGCAGGACGTGCTGGATCTGTTCCCGATCCTACACGACAAGCGCAATCAGCCGGCCGGCTCGCTGAGCGGTGGTCAACAGCAGATGGTGGCCATTGGGCGTGCCTTGATGAGTCGCCCGCGGTTGCTGATGCTCGACGAGCCCTCGCTGGGGCTGGCGCCGTTGGTGGTCAACCAGATGTTCGAAGTGATTTCCCGCATCAACAATTCCGGCACCAGCGTGCTGCTGGCCGAGCAAAACGCGTTCGCCGCATTGAAGATCGCCCATCGCGCCTATGTGATAGAGGGCGGCAGCCTGGTGATGGAAGGGGACCAGCAAGCCATGCTGGGTAACGAAGCCGTGCGCAAAGCCTACATAGGCGCCTGATCAGACATGACCAAGGAGACCACAATGAAAACGCTCAAAGCGCTTGGAATGGCGATTGCCACCCTGTCTGCAGCCCATGTCGGGGGCGTCTATGCCGAGCAGACGCTCAACATCGGCTTTACCGGCCCGCTCAGTGGCGGCGCCGCGCTTTACGGCGAAAACACCCTGTCCGGGCTGCGAATGGCAGTCGAAGACGTCAACCAGGCGGGCGGCCTGAAGATTGGCGACGAGACCTACAAGGTCAATCTCATCAGTCTGGACGACAAGTATTCGCCCAGCCAGGCAGCCACCAATGCCAAGCGTCTGGTGAAAGAATCAGACGCGGCTGCAGTATTCGTCCCGCATACCGGTGGCGTGTTCGCCCTGCAGGATTTCAACGTGGCCGATGACTTCCTGATCATGGCGTACACCAGCGTGCCCTCGGTAACCGAGCAGGGCAATCCGCTGACGGTGCGCATCCCGCCAGAGTTCACTGGCTACGTCGACGCCTTCTCCGACTACGCGCTCAAGCACCACGGCAAGACGCTCGGCATCGCTGGTGCGACCCATGAGTACGCCAAGATCTGGACCGACATGATGACCAAGGCATGGGAGCAGAAGGGTGGCGAGATCGTCGCCAGCAATCCCATGGACTACAACAAGTCGACCGATTTCTACACTGGCGTGAGCCGAGTGATCGCTTCGAACCCGGACGTGATGTTTGTCGGTGGCGCCTCGGAGCCAACTGGCCTGGTGATGCAGCAGGCCCGTCAGCTGGGCTTTCAGGGCGGTTTCATCGTGATGGACCAGGCCAAGCTGGATGAGATTGCTGCCGTCACGGGCGGCCTGGATCTGCTGGAAGGCGCGATCGGTGTCGTGCCGCTGTCAGAATACGAAGGTGAGGCGGCCAAGGACTTTGTGGAACGCTACAAGCAGGCCCACGGCAAGATTCCGGGTTCGGAGGCGGCCTATAACTACCTGGCCTTCCATGCGTTGGCCAAGGCCATGGAGTTGGCTGGCAGCACCGAGCCGCAGCAGGTCCGCGCAAAGATGGCCGAGGCGATCAGCTCGTTGGACCCCAAATACAACCTCTACTCGATCCAGGGAATCTCCGATAAGGGCGGTCTCATCACCCCGACCACCATGGCGGTGGTAGAAGACGGCAAGATCGTCCGCAAGGAAATCGAATAGCCCTGAACCCCGGACGGCCGGCCAGAGCCGTCCGGCAGCAACCCCCAGCAACGTCTCTCGAGCATCTATGTTCTGCCTGGAGATCAATCCATTGTCCATCAGCTAGACGCTGGCTTGCCGCCACCGTCTAGCTGGCCCTGTCGCACACACCATTCCGGGCATAGGTTGTCTTGTCGTGATGTGTTGGGGTGACGTGAATGTTCACATGGGTTGCCTTTGCGGCCGGGCTGGTGCGCGGTTACAGCGGCTTTGGATTTGCGATGCTGCTGGCGCTGGGGTTGCTGACGCGTCTGCCCCCTGCGCAAGTGGTCCCTGTGGCGTTGATGCTTGATCTGGCGTGTTCGATCACGCTGTGGCCGGCTGCTTTGCGTAACTTTCATGTACCTATCGGTACGCGCCTCGTCTGCGGAATGGTGCTGGCCGTGCCGCTGGGCGCTTGGCTGCTGCGCTTGATACCGGCGACCTGGATGACGCCCATCATCGCCCTGTTGTGTCTGTTGGGCGGGCTGCTGGTGTTGTACAGGCCGCCCGCGGTGACCGGCGGCGGACCGAATAAGCTCGGCGCCTGGTCTGCAGGGCTTGCTTCAGGGCTTGCCATGACGATGGCCTCTGCAGGCGGGCCACCGTTGATTCTCTACCTGCTGCGCAGCGGGCTGAGCGCGGCGCATCTGCGGGGCACGGCGGTTCTGTTCTTTGTTGCAAGCAGCAGCTGTGCGCTGTTTGGGTTGTGGCTTTTCGGCGTCGTCGGCCGTGATCACCTGGCTCTGGCCGTCTCGCTACTTCTTCCGGCACTTGTCGGCAATCTCGCCGGCCAGGTGCTGCACCGTTATTGGCGACCCTTTCCGATGCGAATAGTTGTGGGTGTGATCCTGGTGCTGACCTCTGGCGTCATGCTTTGGCGAAGCCTTGCGAGGCTGGGCGGAACGGCGTGACGGGGGCTAGCACACCTCGGCGAAACGTTCAGCCCTACAGAAAATACTTTTTCTGCAGGGCCGAATCCATTCTTGCGCCAGCCGGGGTACGGCGAACCGATAAGGTGCGGTTGCAGCCTTTTATTTGTCCCGGTCGATATTGAATGGCGACCACGCCTGGCGGGTCGGCATCACTTCGAGACGGTTGATGTTGATGTGATCCGGCAGCGTGGCGACGTAGTAGATCTGCTCGGCAATGTCTTCGGCGGTCAACGGTGTGGTTCCACGGTAGAGCTTGTCGGAGGCCTCCTGATTGCCCTTGGTGCGGACCAGCGTGAATTCGGTCTCGGCCATACCCGGGGCGATGTCGGTCACCCGCACGCCGGTACCCAGGAGGTCGCAGCGCAGGTTGTAGCTGAATTGCTCGACGAATGCCTTGGTGGCGCCGTAAACGTGGCCGCCCGGATAGGGCCAATGGCCGGCGACCGAGCCAATGCTGATAATGCTCGCGCCCTTGCCGGTCTCGATCAGGCGCGGTAGCAGCGCGTGGGTCACGTTCACCAGGCCGGTCACGTTGGTGTCGATCATGGTGTGCCAGTCTGCCAGATCCACCTTTTGTGCGGGCTCCGGTGCGAGCGCCAGACCGGCGTTGTTGACCAGCGACTTGATCTCACGAAAGCCCTCCGGCAGCTCTGCAATCACCTGCTTCACCGCTTCGGCGTCGCGTACGTCGAGCGCGGCGATATGCACCGGAACCTTGGCCGATAGCTCTTGCTTCAACGCTTCGAGCCGCTCCTGGCGGCGCCCGGTCAGGACCAGGCTCCAGCCAGCCTCGGCGAAGCGGCGGGCAGTGGCTCGGCCAAAGCCGGATGTCGCACCCGTGATGAAAACCACGTTGTTCATGCAGGATCCTCTTGTCTGTTCGGGTAGACGGGCCGTACGCGGCCGACAGGGAGAGCTTACTGCGACTGGGCGGCAAGGGCAGCAGCCAGTTGCCCATGTTGTATGAGTCAGGGCGTCATGATGCGTGTCGGGGCGGCGAGCACAGGGCCCTGCGAAGCCCCGGCAGGGGTCAGGCCAGTTCAAGAAAGCGCCGGACACGCTCTGTCGTCGGGTTGGTGAAGAAGGTTACAGGGTCGGCCTTCTCGATGATCCGGCCCTTTTCGAGAAAGACAACCTGATCGGACACGGCGCGGGCGAACTCCATTTCGTGGGTGACCACGATCATGGTGTAACCCTCAGCGGACAAGGTCTTCATCACCTGCAGCACCTCGCCAACGCGCTCGGGGTCGAGGGCTGACGTGGGTTCGTCGAACAGCATCACCTCGGGGCTCATCGCCAGTGCGCGAGCGATTGCCACGCGCTGCTTCTGCCCGCCAGAGAGCGTGTACGGGTAGGCGTCAGCCTTGTGCTCCATGCCGACCTTTTCCAGCAGCGCTAGCGCCAGGGTGCGCGCTTCGTCCTTGCGCATGCCCTTGACCTGCACCGGAGACTCAATGATGTTCTGCAGCACGGTGAAGTGCGGCCACAGGTTGAAGCCCTGAAACACCATGCCGGTGCGTGCGCGCAGGGCGGCCAGCGCCCAGTTGCTCATCTTGCGGCCGCTGGCATCGACGCCGATGCGTTCACCAGCGATATAGATGCTGCCGCGGTCGGGCTCCTCCAGCCAGTTGATACAGCGCAGCATGGTCGACTTGCCCGAGCCGGACGAGCCCAGCACGCTGACTACTTCACCCTTGTTCACCGTCAGCTCGATGTCACGGAGCACTTCCACGCCATCAAAGCTCTTGGACAGGCGCTCGATGCGCACGGCGGGTACTTCAGACATGCTCGAATCCTCGTTTGGCGCCGAACCGACCGGCCCACTTGAGCGCCAGTTCCAGGCAGATACTGATAAGCCAGTAGAGCGCGATGACCACCACAAACGCTTCCATCGGGATGAAGTAGGTGGCCTGCACAGAGTTGGCAGCGGCGGTCAGTTCACGCACGGTGATGATGGTGAGAAAGGCAGTGTCCTTGAGCGCCAGAATCAGCAGGTTGCCCATTAGCGGCCGGGTCTTGATCACCAGCTGCGGCAGCACGATGCGCCGGTACAGCCTGAAACCGGTGAAGCCGTACGCTTTGGCGGCTTCGACCTGTCCCGCCGGCAGCACCAGGCGGGCGCCGCGCAGCACCTCGCCGAAATAGGCGGCGTAGTAGATGATTAGCGCGATAAGTCCGGCGGTCCAGGCGTCGAGTCGTAAGCCGAGGCTTGGCAGCCCGTAGTAGAGCAGGTACGCCAGGATCAGAAAGGGCAGCATGCGCATGCAGTCAATGAACCCGCGCAGGAGCCAGGTCAGCGGGTTGCGTCGCTCCAACCAGAAGGCGAACAGACAGCCCGTGGCAAAGGCCACGGAAATCGACAGGCCGAACAGCAGCAGCGTGTTGAGGAATCCGTCAAGAAAGGCCTGACGTGCGTCCCAGATGATGGCCCATTCGCTCATGCCGCTCTCCTCACATGGCCAGCCGGTTAGCTTTGCGTTCGGCAATCGCCTGGACGCGAATCAGTACGCCGATGATCAGCATGTAGAACAGCGCTGCGGCGAGGATGGGCGGCAGAGGTTCGTAGGTGACCGCGGTGATCCGATTGGTCACGCGTGTCAGGTCCACGATGCCGATCACCGCGATTGCCGGGCTGCTCTTGATGATGAACGACATCTCGTTGACCAGCCCCGGCAGGCTGCTGGTGAACATTTGCGGCAGCATGATGCGGCGAAAGAAGGTGGGCCCGGTCATGCCGCAGGCCAGCGCCGCCTCGCGCTGGTCGCGTGAAAAACTGAGAAAGGCCGCGCGCCAGACCTCGGCGTTGAACGCAGCGGTGTTGAGCGTCAGCGCGAGAATCGCTGCGGTGTTGCGATCCAGGCCCATGCCCAGCGTTGGTGCGGTGAGAAAGATGAACAGCACCAGCGTGACCAGTGGTGTCGCACGCGCCAGGCTCACGTAGAGCACCAGCACCTGATCAACGAAGGGAATACGAGCCATGCGTACAAGTGCGACGCCAAGTCCCAGTACCACGCCGATGGCGATGGCGATGCCCGAAATCCACAGTGTGGTCCAGGCACCCTCAAGCAGCAGCAACCAGGCCTGTCCGTTCATGGGAGACGATCCTTGATCAGTCGATGCAATGCATCATGACGGTGGGAGCATGGCCCCCGAAGGGTCTTAGCAAGGCCGGGGCCAGTTTTGACCCGGCCTTGCCAGAGCGGGATGAGGTCAGTCCATTCCGGCCAGCGAATGGAACTGTTCGACGCTCTTGATCGGCTCCTTGGGCAGGTTCGGGAAGGCTTCGCCGAACCACTTGGTCTGCAGCTCGGCCAGGCGGCCATTGTCGCGAATGTGGTTCATGAATCTGGTAAAGAACTCCAGCAGCTCGGGGCTCTGCTTGGATACCGGCCAGGCGGCGAAGCCGTCGCCAGATACCGCGATGCCCTTGGCGAAGGTGTCGCCGCGGGTCTTGATCAGGTCGTTCACCGAGATCAGCGCATTGACCACATAATCCAGACGGCCATTGGCAAGATCAGCGTAGGCCTCGGGGTAGGACTGGTATTCCACCACCTCACCCATTTCGCAATTCTCGGCAGCCATCATTTTCTTCAGCTCAGGCAGGCGCGCGAGCAGGGCGCTGCCAGCTTGCACACCCACGGTCTTGCCGCATAGGCTGGCAATGTCCGAGAGCCGATCGTCTCCGGCGCGCTTGGCGTAGAAGTGCTGCGCCGAAGCGAACGGCGGAGCGAAGTCGAACACCCGCAGGCGGTCATCGGTAACCAGCGCGCCGGTGAAGGCAGCGTCGTATTGGCCGGACGAAACCGAAGCGAGCAGTCCGGTCCATGGCAGGATTTCCTGGCGCACGTCGAAACCCGTCTCCTTCGCGTAGGCCTTGAGATCCTCGAGAAGCTCCTTGTGGAAACCCTCCGGCTTGCCGTCGACGATAAAATTGAAGGGTGCGTAGTCGTCCTCGGTGGCGACGGTCATGTAGCCACGTGACTTGACCTCGCCCAGGTCCTTGGCCTGCACGCTGGCCGCCAATGCGGCCGACAGCACGCAGCCGGCCAGTGTCAGGGTGCGCAGCAGATTGCCCGATTTGGCGGTAACCGAATCCTTGCTTGAATGCGTCATGTCATTGCTCCAGTTCGACGGTAGGCGTGCCTGTCAGCGGCGCTGAGGGGCGGCGTGCTTTCACCATAGGAGCCGGTTCGCTGGCATCGATAGGTGCAGTTGACCGTTTTCGACTGGCCAGTCGAAAGGGCGGCGCAGGCGTTTGCTTCATCGCTGGAGCGTCTGCACGACTCGATGGAGTGCCCCTGCGTCATTTCCTGTTCTCCGTGGCGCAGTCCTTGCTTTGACTCGTTCAGATGCCTGTCAAGGGAACGAGCCATGATCGATCACTACATCCACTTGGACTTCGATCAGCAGAGGGGCTTGCAGGAGCAGCTGCGCGAAACGCTGGTTTCGACCATCCTCAGCGGCGGCTTTCCGGCCGACGAGCCGCTGCCCTCATGCCGCAAGCTGTCACAGCAGCTGGCCGTGTCGCGCAACACCGTTGCGTTGGTCTACGAGAGCCTGCTCGACAACGGCTATCTGGTCAGCCGGCCACGTAGCGGCTACTACCTGCACCCGGACTACCAGGCTGGTGACTCGCCGTCGGAGGTCGCGCGGACGCCCTTGCTGCACACGGGCGAAGCTTCTTCCGATCTGGCGGACGAACGCGCACCAGACTGGAGCGCCCGGCTGAAGATGCAGCCCAGTCTGAAACACGGCGTGCTGCGACCGAGCAACTGGACCCGCTACCCGTACCCTTTCGTCTATGGCCAGCCGATCCGAGAGCTTTTTCCGCTGGAGCGTTGGCGCGAAGTATCCCGGTCGTTACTGCGCGGCGACCGCGAACCGTGCTGGATGAACGACCGCTTCGATCGTGACGACGAGATGCTCGTCGAGCAGCTGCGTACTCGGGTTCTACCCAAGCGAGGGATATGGGCTCGCTCGGATGAAATCCTCGTCACGCTCGGGTCGCAGAACGCACTGTATCTGCTCGCCACGCTGCTCATGGGCAAGGGTGTGCGGGTGGCCATGGAGAACCCCGGCTTTCGCGACGCGCTGAGCCTGTTCGAACTGCGCGGCGCCGAGGTGCAACTGCAGCCGGTCGACGAACAGGGACTGGTGGTCGACAACCGGCTGCACGGTTGCGGCTACCTGTACGTCACGCCCGGCCACCAGGTGCCCACAGGCGTCGCCATGAGCGCTTCGCGCCGTACCACGCTGCTGCGGCAGATCCGCCAGCACGACCAGGTGGTGATCGAAGACGATTACGACGCCGAGTTCAACCTCGACCATCAGGCTCAGCCGGCCCTAAAGGCAGGTGACGCCAGTGGCCGGGTGATTTACATGAGCAGCCTGTCAAAGGCCTTCTCGCCAGGGCTGCGTATCGGTTACCTGGTCGCCGACGCCGAACTCATCGACGAGCTGCGCGCGCTACGTCGACTGATGTACCGTCACCCGCCGCTGAACAACCAGCGCATGCTTGCCGAATTTCTCGCTCAGGGCCATTACGACGCGCACCTGCGACGCTTTCGCGACGAGCACCGGCGCCGCCGCGACACGCTCCGTCTGGCGCTGGAAGAGGCGATGCCAAGCTGCCAACCCATGGGGAGCCCCGGCGCGAGCGCCTTCTGGTTGAGTGCCCCTGAAGGCGTCGACACCCAGCGCCTGGCCTGGGCTGCAGCCCAGCAGGGTGTGCTGTTCGAGGCCGGCGCGCAGTTCTTCTTCAGCGATGGTCCGCCGGTCCACTTCATGCGCATGGGCTTCCATGCCATCGATGCTGCCCGGATCGGCGAGGGCGCGCGGGTTCTCGGCCGGGTGCTGGATCGCTTGTAGCGGGTTGATTGGCACGGCTTTCTGTAAACGAAGCTGTTCGCTCCCGTTCTTGGCCGCAACCTGGCCACAGCAGGAACTGGCCGTAACGGCCGATCCTCCTAGGCCAGACTCCGCCGGGAAAAGTCGCCGATCACCTCGTCGAGGATGGCCAGCGCTTCGTTCACTTCGGCGGGCGAGACGATGCACGGCGGCACCACATGCAGACGGTTCTCGACGGTAAAGGTAAGCAGGCCGCGTGCCTGGAAAGCCGCTTTCATCTGAGCGACTACTGGCGTGGCCAGCGGCGTCTTGCGTTGACGGTCGGAGACGAATTCGAGTGCCCAGAACAACCCGACCCCGCGGACTTCGCCGATCAGCTCGTGGCGATGGGCAAGTTCCTGCAGCCCAGGGCCCAACAACTCCTGACCAATCTGCCGGGCATTGGCGACCATGTCTTCTTCGGCCATGGCGTCGAGCGTGGCCACGATAGCCGCCATGGCCAGCGGATGGCCGGAATAGGTCAGTCCTCCCGGGAAGAAACGTGTCTCGAAGAACTCGGCGATCAAATTCGAGATCATCACGCCTCCGGCTGGCACGTAGCCGGAGTTGACGCCCTTGGCGAAGGTGATCAGGTCCGGAGCCACACCGAAGTTGTCCAGCGCCAGCCACTGCCCAGTGCGGCCGAACCCCGCCATGACCTCATCGAAGATCAGCACGATGCCGAACTCGTCGCACAGGGCGCGCACGCCTTGCAGATAGCCCTCCGGTGGCACCAGCACGCCGGCCGTCCCGGGTATGGTTTCGAGGATGATCGCTGCGATTGCCGCCGGGCCTTCGCATTCAATCACCCGCCGCAGGTGCTGCAAGGCCCGAGCGCATTCTTCGGCTTCGTCGTGGGCATGGAATTCGCTGCGGTACAGGTAGGGGTTGAAGAAGTGCACATGACCACGGGCGAACTCGTTCGGTACGCGGCGTGGGTCGCCAGTGGCGACGATGGCTGCACCGGTGCTGCCATGGTACGAACGATAAGCCGACAGGATCTTGTCGCGACCAGTGAACTGCCGGGCCATGCGCATGGCGTTCTCGTTGGCATCCGCTCCGGCGTTGGTGAAAAAGACCTTGCTGAAGCCGTCCGGTGCTCGGGCAAGGATGCGCTTGGCCGCTTCGCCGCGCATCAGGTTGGCGGTGGCCGGTGCAACGGTGCAGAGGCTGTCCGCCTGTGCCCTGATCGCTGCGATCACCTTTGGGTGTTGATGGCCGATGTTGGTATTGACCAGTTGACTGCTGAAGTCCAGATAACGGGTGCCCTCGTGATCCCACAAGCGACACCCAGCCCCGCCCGCGATCACCAGGGGGTTAAGTGCGCCCTGGATGGACCAGGAATGAAACACGTACTGGCGGTCCAGCGTGCGGACGTAGTCGTTGGTGACGGCTGTGTTCATGAAAGCCTCGGCGAAGTGGCACGTGCGCCGAAGGGGTCGGCGCGGGTGGCTCCACCTTAGAAACAAAGACGCAAGCGCCCGTAGGGCCAGTTGACGACGATGCCTGGGTCAGCAGTCGCAGCCTGCTGACACGCTGCTGGCTGGTAACTGGCTCTAGGATGCGGCCAGATTCCGGCTAGGCTGTCAGCTCAATTGCACTGATGAGAATTGCCAATGGCCCATGCATTCGAGGTTGCCGCGAGTCCAGCCGGTATTGACCGTGCCACGTTCGATAGTCCCGCCATCCGTCAGGCGCGCATCGACCTAGCGGCCTGTTTCCGGATGGCGGCGCGGCTTGGGATGGGCGAGGGCATCTGCAACCACTTCTCCGTTGTGGTACCAGGCCACGATGACCTGTTTATGGTCAATCCCTACGGTGTGGCGTTTTGCGAGGTCACCGCCTCGTCCCTGTTGATCTGTGACTTTGAGGGTCGTGTGCTGGCTGGGGAGGGACGGCCAGAGGCCACGGCGTTCTTTATCCACGCGCCTTTGCATCGGCTCAACCCGAGGGCGCGCGCCGCGTTTCATACGCACATGCCTAACGCCACGGCGCTCTGCCTGCTGGAGGGCGACCCCTTTGTCTGGGCCGGCCAGACGGCGCTGAAGTTTTACAACCGGCTGGTCGCGGATGAGGCCTATCACGGCCTGGCTTTGGACGTCACCGAGGGCGAGCGGATCGCAGGTACCGCTGGCGAAGCCGATGTGGTCATGCTGAAGAATCATGGCCCGCTGGTGCTAGGCCCAACCATCGCCGAAGCCTGGGACGATCTCTACTACCTGGAGCGAGCCGCGGAGGTCCAGCTCAAGGCGATGGCCAGCGGCAGGGCATTGAAACCCGTCGCGGTCGACATTGCCCGCGCGGCCAGCCAGCAGATGCTGGACGGCAATGCCGAGAGCGCGAGGCTGCACCTGGAAAGCGTCAAACGGCAACTGATGCGCAGTGAGCCCGAGTTCGCGTCCTGACCGGCCTCCTGACTGCGGAAGAGTCAGATCGCCACCAGGCCGCGCACGCCGTCCACCTCCATCGTGTCGCCGCGACCCTGCTGGATGATCTCGCCACGGCTCATCACCAGGTATTGGTCGGCCAGTTCCGCAGCGAAGTCATAGAACTGCTCGACCAGCAGAATCGCCATGTCGCCGCGCTCGGCTAGCTTTTTGATCACCACGCCGATCTCCTTGATCACCGATGGCTGGATGCCTTCGGTGGGTTCGTCGAGAATCAGCAGGCGCGGCTTGCTCGCCAAGGCGCGGCCGATTGCCAGCTGCTGCTGTTGGCCGCCAGACAGGTCGCCGCCGCGGCGATGCTTCATTTCCCGCAGAACGGGGAACAGTTCGTAGATGAACTCGGGCACTTCCTTGGCTTCCCTGGCGCTGAATCGGGAAAGCCCCATCAGCAGGTTCTCTTCAACGGTCAGCCTGCCGAAGATTTCGCGGCCCTGCGGCACATAGGCAATGCCCGCCTGCACGCGCTGGTGGGGTTTGAAACCAGTGATCTGTTTGCCTTCCCAGTTCACCGCGCCTTCCTTAGCCGGGATCAGGCCCATCAGGCATTTCAACAGCGTTGTCTTGCCGACGCCGTTACGCCCGAGTAGGCAGGTGACTTCACCGATCTTGGCGTCGAACGACAATCCGCGAAGGATGTGGCTGCCGCCGTAGTACTGATGCAGTTGCTGGACTTGCAGCATGTGTGACTCCTTCACTTTGGTGGATAAGCCTCTGGCGTTATCCACCCTACGATTAGGTTGCGATGATGCGGACGCCGGAGTCCGGCCTGGCCTACTCGGTACGCGGTGGAAAAGGCTTCGCCGTTTTCCACCCTACGTTCGGCGGCGTAGGGTGGATGACGCTTTATCCATCCACCATCGGATGTCATGAGTGGTGAGAAGGGCGCCTTCCACCCTCCGAATCATTCACCGCCCCAGATACACCTCGATTACCCGCTCATCGTTCTGCACGGCTTCAAGCGAGCCCTCGGCCAGCACCTGGCCCTGGTGCAGCACGGTGACATGGTCGGCGATGGTGTCGACAAAGCCCATGTCGTGCTCGACCACCATCAACGAGTGCCTGCGCGCCAGGCTCTTGAACAGCTCGGCGGTGAACTCGGTTTCGGCGTCGGTCATACCGGCGACCGGCTCGTCCAGCAGAAGCAGCTGTGGGTCCTGCATCAGCAACATGCCGATTTCGAGGAACTGTTTCTGGCCGTGAGACAGTAGCCCGGCGGGACGATTGCGTGAGGTTTGCAGGCGAATGGTCTCGAGAACCTCGTCGATGCGGTCCTTTTGTGCGCCTGATAGTTTGGCCCTGAGGCTGGCCCAAACGGACTTGTCGGTTTTCTGCGCCAGTTCCAGATTCTCGAACACGCTAAGCGCCTCGAACACCGTGGGTTTCTGGAACTTGCGTCCAATGCCGGACTGGGCGATCTCGACTTCGCTCATGCGCGTCAGGTCGAGCGTGTCGCCGAAGAACGCCGTGCCGCTATCGGGGCGGGTCTTGCCGGTGATGACATCCATCATGGTTGTCTTGCCGGCGCCGTTAGGGCCGATGATGCAGCGCAGTTCGCCGACGCCGATGTAGAGGCTCAGATCCGTCAGGGCCCTGAAGCCGTCGAAGCTGACGTTGATGTCTTCCAGACTGAGAATGGTCCCGTGACGGGCATCCAGGCCTGCGCCTTTGACTCGGCCGAGGCCGATGGCGTCACGGCCGCTGCCGTTGATATCGGGCCGGTCCAGGGAGGTGATGAGTTCAGGTACGGGTGCGGTTTTCATGCTTCGCCCCTCCGCTTGATGAGGCCTATGACGCCCTTGGGCAGATACAGGGTGACGACGATGAACAGAGCGCCGAGGGCGAACAGCCAGTATTCGGGAAAGGCTACGGTGAACCAGCTCTTCATGCCGTTGACGATCCCAGCGCCTAGCAGCGGACCGATCAGCGTTCCGCGGCCGCCGAGGGCAACCCAGACAGCCGCCTCGATGGACTGCGTCGGCGCCATTTCGCTGGGGTTGATGATGCCCACCTGCGGCACGTAGAGCGCACCCGCCAGGCCGCAGAGCACTGCCGATAGCGTCCAGATGAACAGCTTGTAGCCTCGTGGATCGTAGCCGCAGAACATCAGACGGTTTTCCGCATCGCGAAGGGCGGTCAGCACGCGACCGAACTTGCTGCGAGCAAGTGTCCAACCCAGTAGCAGGCTGCCGGTCAGCAGCAGCACGGTCGCTACAAACAGCGCCGCGCGAGTCCCGGGTGCGGTGATGTCGAAGCCGAGGATACGGGTAAAGCCGGTAAAGCCGTTGTTGCCGCCAAAGCCGGTTTCGTTGCGGAAGAACAGGAGCATGCCGGCGAAGGTCAGCGCCTGGGTCATGATGGAAAAGTAGACGCCCTTGATCCGTGAGCGAAAAGCGAAGAAGCCGAAGACGAAGGCCAGCAGGCCTGGTACCAGCACCACCAGGCACATGGCCCAGAGAAAGCTGGAGGTTCCGTACCAGTACCAGGGCAGCTCGGTCCAGGCGAGGAAGCTCATGAACGCGGGCAGCCCATCACCGGCACTTTCGCGCATCAGGTACATGCCCATGGCGTAACCGCCCAGAGCAAAGAACAAGCCATGGCCGAGCGACAGCAGGCCGGCGTAGCCCCAGACCAGATCCAGCGCCAGCGCGACGATCGCGTAGCAAAGGATCTTGCCGACCAACGTGAGGGTGTAGGCCGACACATGAAAGGCATTGTCCGCAGGCAGCAGGTGCAACAGCGGCATGGCCAACAGGACGATGAGCACGACGCCGAGTGCGACAGCGGTGACCTTCGGCCCGGCTTTCTGTGTGGCGGTGAGGGTGAGTGGCTGGTTCATGCGCAGCTCTCCTGTAGGAGCGAGCTTGCTCGCGAACAAAGGGTGGGTAACTGTACGCAAGCCGATACGCATGAAAGACGTGGCGTAACGCCGTGGTAAATCTGCGCTGCAACAGTGCGGCGGATCGTTCTGCAGCTCGGCGTGTAGCCCGGTTCGCGAGCCAGCTCGCTCCTGCGGCGATGCAGGCGGTGAGTCGATAAGCTCTTCAATCGATCACCCTCCCTTTGAGGGCAAACAACCCCTGCGGGCGCTTCTGAATGAACAGGATGATCAACGCGAGGATGAGGATCTTGCCCAGAACGGCGCCAATCTGCGGTTCGAGGATCTTGTTGGCGATGCCGAGGCCGAAGGCGGCGAATATGCTGCCGGCCAGCTGACCGACGCCGCCAAGTACTACTACCAGGAAAGAATCGATGATGTAGCTCTGGCCGAGGTCCGGGCCGACGTTGCCGATCTGGCTCAACGCGACACCGCCGAGCCCGGCGATGCCGGAGCCAAGACCAAAGGCCATCATGTCGATGCGTCCGGTGGGTACACCGCAGCAAGCGGCCATGTTGCGGTTCTGCGTTACGGCCCGCACGTTCAGGCCCAGGCGCGTCTTGTTCAGCAAGAGCCAGGTCAAGAGCACTACGAACAGCGCGAAGCCGATGATCACCATGCGGTTGTAGGGCAGCACCAGGTTTGGCAGCACCTGCAGGCCACCGGATAGCCAACCGGGGTTGGCAACCTCGACGTTCTGGGCACCGAACAGTACACGCACCAGCTGAATCAGGATCAGGCTGATGCCCCAGGTCGCCAGCAGGGTTTCCAGCGGTCGTCCGTAGAGGTGGCGGATAACGGTACGTTCCAGCGCCATGCCGACAGCTGCCGTGACACAGAAGGCGACGGGCAGCGCGACCAGAGGGTAGAACGCCAGGGCGTCCGGCATCAGACGGGCCATCAGCACCTGCACCATGTAGGTGGCATAGGCGCCGAGCATCAGCATTTCACCGTGGGCCATGTTGATGACGCCCAACAGCCCAAAGGTGATGGCCAGACCCAGGGCGGCGAGGAGGAGGATGCTCCCAAGGCTCAAGCCGCTGAAGGCCTGGCCAAGCAGTTCGCCGATCAGGAGTTTACGTTTGACCTGCGCGAGGCTGGTTTCTGCTGCCTTGCGTACAGCCGCATCGGTTTCCGCTTCATCAGCCAGCAGGTTTTCCAGGCGAACCCGGGCCAGGGGCGCGCCGGTTTCGCCGAGCAGGCGCACGGCGGCCAGACGCACGGCCGGGTCGCTGGCGGTCAGCTGCAAGTTGGCCAGTGTCAGCGTCAGAGCTTCACGCACGGCAGGGTCGTCTTCGGACGCCAGCCGCTGCTCCAGCAAGGGAAGCTGCTCGGGCTTGCCGCTGCGTTGCAGACGCTTGGCTGCCGTGAGGCGCTGCGCCGGGTCATCGGCATAGAGTTGGTGGCTGGCCAGGGCTGTGTTGAGCAGGCCGCGCAAGCGATTGTTCAGGCGTAGCTTCTTTGGTGTGCCGACGGGTTCAACGTCGCCTTCGAGGGCGCGATAGCTCTCGCCGTCCTCAACGAAGGGCGTTTTGTTCTTGTCGACGACGACGCGGTTGGCACGCAGCGCTTCGATCAGAGTCAGTCGCTCGGGAACCGGCTCGATGGCCCAGTTCTCAAGCAGCCTGGCCTGTTTAGCCGGGCTCGCCTTGGCGTAATCGGCCGCATCGCCGGCGTGTGCTGCCCAGGGCAGGGCCAGCAGAAACGACAGGAAAATTCGGTACAGGGCAGTGTTCATCTAGATTATTCCCCAGGGGACGCCGCGTGCTCTCTTGATGGAGCTGGCGGTGGCGACAGGTGGATGAAACAGGCGTCGACTCCACGTCTCGATCCACCCTACGAAAGGTCGAGCTGGCGTAGGGTGGATCGGGACGCGCAGTCGGCGATCCATCCACCACGAAGGCCATCCTCAGTTCGACTTCACCGCGTAGTCAGGCTTTTTGTCGTTGCCCGGAATGTAGGGGCTCCACGGCTGGGCGCGGACCGGACTCTCGGTTTCCCAGACCACCGAGAACTGACCGTCTTCCTGGACTTCGCCGATCATCACCGGCTTGTGCAGGTGGTGGTTCTTTTCGTCCATCGTCAGGGTGTACCCGCTCGGTGCTTCGAAGGTCTGCCCGGCAAGTGCCCGCACCACCGGTTTGACATCGGTAGTCCCAGCCTTCTCGACCGCTTGCGCCCACATGTGGATGCCCACGTACGTAGCTTCCATCGGGTCGTTGGTCACCGCCTTGTCTGCACCTGGCAGGCCTTTTTCCTTGGAGTAGGCCTTCCACTTGCTCACGAACTGGTCGTTGACCGGGTTCTCCACGGACTGGAAGTAGTTCCACGCGGCCAGGTGGCCAACCAGCGGCTTGGTGTCGATGCCGCGCAGCTCTTCCTCGCCGACCGAGAAGGCCACGACCGGCACGTCCGTGGCGTCCAGGCCCTGGTTAGCCAGTTCCTTGTAGAAGGGCACGTTGGAGTCGCCGTTGATGGTCGATATCACTGCGGTCTTGCCGCCAGCGGAGAACTTCTTGATGTTGGCAACGATGGTCTGGTAGTCGCTGTGGCCGAACGGCGTGTAGACCTCTTCGATGCTCGACTCCGGCACGCCCTTGCTGATCAGGAAGGCACGCAGGATCTTGTTGGTGGTGCGCGGGTAGACGTAGTCGGTACCCAGCAGGAAGAAGCGCTCGGCGCTGCCGCCGTCTTCGCTCATCAGGTATTCGACGGCCGGAATCGCCTGCTGATTTGGCGCGGCGCCGGTGTAGAAAACGTTGGGCGACATCTCCTCGCCTTCGTACTGAACCGGGTAGAACAGCAGCCCGTCGAGTTCTTCATAGACTGGCAGCACGGATTTGCGCGAAACGGAGGTCCAGCAACCAAAGGTGACCGCGACCTTGTCCTGGGTCAGCAGTTGCCGGGCTTTTTCAGCGAACAGCGGCCAGTTGGATGCAGGGTCGACTACCACCGGCTCGAGCTGCTTGCCGAGCACGCCACCGTTGGCGTTGATTTCATCGATGGTCATCAGCGCCATGTCTTTCAGGGATGTTTCCGAAATGGCCATGGTGCCGGAAAGCGAATGCAGGATGCCGACCTTGATGGTCTCGGCCGCCTGCAGCGTGAACGGGAACAGACCGCTGAGCATCAGGGCGCTGGCGGCGAGGGTGGACTTCAGTAGGGGACGGCGTTTCATTGTGGGCGGCTCCTTGGCTGTCCGTGCGCAACTGTGGGTGGGTCCTTTGGGACAGGGAGCGCTATCGCAGCATCCGTGCCAATTTCACCGAAGCGCTCTGTCGTGGGGCTTTGCGGTGATTCTGTCGAGTGCGCTCCAATAGGGCGTAATGCTGGAAGGGTACGAAAACGGGGCGGCGGGTAAGCCGTGGGGCAGCGCCCTGCACGTTTGTGGTGCAAAGCGATTCTGATTTTTTGCTGGTGACCTGTCTGGCGAAGACTACGGCCAGCGGCTTGCGGGGTTTGGCTCGTCGCCCTAGCATGGCCGGCCCGCTCAGGAAGCCGACATGTCGCGTCCCTCTCGTCCTCGACCGCCGCGCACCAGCACTGCTCGTACCCAGCCCCGCCGAGTCGCCAAGGCGCCACCGGCCGAGCCGCGTTTGTTGCTGTTGAACAAGCCGTTCGATGTACTCACGCAGTTCAACGATGCTGATGGCCGGGCCACGCTCAAAGACTTCGTGCCGATTCCAGGCGTGTACCCGGCTGGTCGGCTGGATCGCGACAGCGAAGGCCTGTTGCTGCTGACCAACGACGGGCAACTGCAGGCGCGGATCGCCGATCCCAAGCACAAGCTGGCCAAGACCTATTGGGTGCAAGTCGAGGGCGAGGCGACTGCCGAGCAGCTGCAGCGTCTGCGCGACGGGGTCGAGCTCAACGACGGCATGACGCTCCCGGCCGAAGCACGGCAGCTCGACGAGCCCGCACTCTGGCCACGCAATCCGCCGGTGCGCTTTCGCAAGAGCGTGCCCACCACCTGGCTGGAGCTGGTGATCCGCGAGGGGCGTAACCGTCAGGTACGACGAATGACCGCGGCGGTTGGGCTGCCGACGCTGCGGTTGGTGCGGGTCAGGATAGGGCTCTGGTCGCTGGACGGCTTGCAGCCGGGCGAATGGCGCGAGGTGCCGGCGCACCTGTGAAGCGCCGGCCGTGCCGTCTTATCGATCAGTGCGGAATGCCCTGCGTCACTTCGATGATGTAGCCAATGATCGGTTTGGCAAGAAAGGCGAACAGGCAAAGCCCGAGGCCCAGGAACAGAATCGCCGTGCCGAGCCGGCCGGCTTTGGATTTCTTCGCCAGGTCCCAGATGATGAACGCCATGAAGCACATCAGGCCGCCAACGAGGATGATCATCATCCATTTTTCAAATACTTCGGGCTCCACGCGATACTCCTGACTGACTTCGACGAAGCGCCCGAGGCAGGCCGGACGCGAGCGGCGCAGTATACGCCCGCAAAAGGGGCGCAGCTGCCTTGGGAGGTTGGACGACTCAGCTCGTCATGCGTTCGAAGCAGGGTTTCACGAGTGGCTCTGCTGCGAGCTTAAGCTTGCCGTTCAGTAGCAGGACTTGATCACGTCGATGCCCTTGTTCAGCACGGCCAGCCAGGCCTGAACGTCCTGTTTATCCAACTGCGAGTCGTGCTGCCTGATGGTCTTCAGCAGGGCCGCAATCCAGAGGTCATAGAGTTCAGGTTGGATGTCGAGATGGGCGCGTGAATGGCTCTTGCCCAGCGCCTGAAGCTTGGTATCCGGCATGCCGCGGGCAAAGAGCACGAGGTTCAGGATGCCTGCGCGCAGCAGGTGCTTCTGGGCCTCCATGTCGGTCTTGGCAAATTTGTCTCGCACCGCCGGGGAGCTGGCTAGAAAGGAGGCGTAGAAGTCATCGAAAAAGCCTTCGCTTGCGCAGCAGCGGCCGTAGCTCTGCATGACCCGGTTGGTGTCTTTCATAAGCATTCCCTTGCATATCGCTGAGTAGAGCCGTGCTCTTTTGACGCAGGCAAAAACGGGACGGTTCGCCTTGCCAGGATCATCCGCTGGCCTGGTGTGCTAACGGGCGCGGATTATAGGGAATAACCTTTATTTATGTGTGGTTTAAAGTGTGAGTGCTGTCTCAGCTTCGTAAGTGCTCAAGCGGCAGCTCCGTGCTTGATGACACCTGGCGCAGCACAAAGCTGGAACGGACGCTCGAGACGCCTTCAATACGGGTCAGGGTGCCGAGCAGAAACGCCTGGTAATGCTCCATGTCCGGCACCACGACCTTGAGCTGGTAGTCGGCGTCCATTCCCGTAACCAGGCTGCATTCGAGCACCTCCGGGCACTTGCCGATCACGCCTTCGAAGTGCTCGAAACGCTCCGGTGTGTGACGGTCCATGCCGATCAGTACATAGGCGGTCAAGGTCAACCCGAGTTTCTTGCGGTCCAGCAGCGCCACCTGGCGGGCAATGTAGCCGTCGTCTTCGAGTTGTTTGACGCGGCGTGAACAGGGTGAAGGCGACAAGCCGATACGTTCGGCCAGATCCTGATTGGAAATCCTCGCGTCATGCTGAAGTTCATGGAGGATGCGAAGGTCGTAGCGGTCTAGTTTGCTCATTATTGATAGCGTCCGGCAGTTGGTTGCGAATAATAATGATATGCCGCGCATTGATTGCGCAAGTGGCGGTTATATGAGCAATCTTCGCAAGCATCTACCGAAGGGGCCGGCGTAAGCTGTATCCAACTTCAGCCCCCGGCAGAACTGACGCGGCAGCTATCCCTCCGCGTCCAACCGTACACCTTACCGAGGTGATCGGTCCGGGCCAGCATCGCCCACAAGGCGCTGTCGAAGACTCCGCCACAAGCGGCCAGCGAATTCAGAGCAGTATTGAAAAAAGACCACGTCTCGCCACGTGGTCTTTTTTTATGCACGCTTTTCAGGTTCCGGCAAGGGGCGGGGTTTCACCACTTCCAGCGGGTCCGCATGCACCAGCACCTCGGCGCGGGGGTAACGGCCATGGATGGCGACCTCGACCTGCTCGCAAAGTGCATGGGCTTCGATCAGCGGAAGCTGGCCTGGCAGTTCGAGATGCATCTGCACGAACCACCGCGTTCCAGACACACGGGTGCGTAGATCGTGACAACCGACAACGCCCGGCACATCACATGCCAGTTGGTGCATGTGCTCGCTGATATCGGGCGGCAGCTCGGTGTCCATCAGTACCGCACCGGCTTCCCGGACAATGCTCAGTGCGCTCCAGAAAATGTAAACCGAAATGGCGATACCGAAGATTGCATCCAGGCGCTCCCAGCCGTAGCCGGCCAGCACCAGCGCAACCAGGATGCTGCTGTTGAGTAGCAGGTCGGAGCGGTAATGCAACGAGTCGGCGCGGATTGCGGTGGAGCCTGTTTCACGTACCACATGGCGCTGATACATCAGCAGCGCCACAGTCATCGCAAGCGACAACAGCATCACGGCAATGCCGAGAGCCTGTGCGCCCAGCGGCTCGGGATGCAACATGCGGTCGACGCCCTGCACACAGACGAGAATGGCACTTACCGAAATGAAGGCGCCCTGGCCGAGCCCTGCCAGTGCCTCGGCCTTGCCGTGGCCGTAGCGGTGGTCGTCGTCGGCAGGGCGCAGCGAATAGTGCACCGCCAGCAGGTTCAGCAACGAGGCGGCACCGTCCAGCAACGAATCGGTGAGCCCGGCCAGCAGGCTCACCGATCCGCTCATCCACCAGGCCAATGCCTTGCTTGCAGCCAGCGTCAGTGCCACGGCCAGCGCCAGCCGCGTGGCGCGGCGCATCAGGCTTGCGTGCTCGGCGCTGACGCCTTTTCGCTCGCGGGTGTGCTGCATCAGGCGGCTGGACGCAGTCCAAAGGCGGCAAGTTGCTCGACGCTGCCGTTGTGCTGGATCAGGCGGGGATCATCCAGCGGCAGGCTGCGGCCGGTTTCGGTTTCGATGATGGCCTTGAGTTTGGCTTGGTCGATCACGCCGTCCGCGCCGATGGCTTCCTGCAGTTTCTCCGGTGCCATGGAGTAGTTATCGTCGGGCAGGTAGATCGCACCAGTGGCGAAGTCTATGCCAAAGGCGATCAAGCCCGGGATGAGGTAGAACAGCAGGCCGACGGCATTAGCCGCTGCGATTGCCGGATCGATCCGCCCATCGATCTGGCCGCGGCGGTCGGGGTAGAACAGCGTGCCGCATGCGGTCAGCTGGGTGAACAGGGAGACGGCCAGCACGCCGCCGATGACACGGGAACGAGTACGCATAAGGACCTCCTGGAAAAAGTGGCGCAACTATACAAGGGCTGCACAAGAGCAGTGTCATGTTATCCCGATATCAGACACCGCTGCTGTGCGCTCTGTTCGGCATCGTTGCGAACTCTCGAGCCTGACACTGCTGGTGCGCTGCGCCGCGGCCTGAGCCCGCTATAATCGCGGCCCTTGAAGCGGAGTTCCCATGATCGTCCTGCCCATCGATGAAGCCCTGCCGGCGTTGCGCCAGGCCCTGCTAACCCGTGATGCAGCGGTGCTCGAAGCGCCGCCCGGCGCCGGCAAGACCACGCGGGTACCGCTGGCGCTGCTGGGGGAGCCGTGGCTGGCCGGGCAATCGATGCTGATGCTCGAGCCACGTCGCCTCGCGGCCCGTGCCGCAGCTGAGCGCCTGGCTAGCGAGTTGGGTGAGACGGTCGGTGAAACCGTTGGCTATCGCATAAGGTTGGACAGCAAGGTCGGACCGAACACCCGGATCGAAGTTGTCACCGAAGGCATACTCGCGCGTCGCTTGCAGGACGACCCGGCGCTCGAAGGTGTCGGTCTGGTGATCTTCGATGAATTCCATGAATTACTAAATGCACTAAAATTCATAATTCTTGTCAAAAACGAGAGCTTCATCACGTTGTTTATATGGGCAGGTGAGCGCCGCTAGCCCTCACAAGCTCACCACGGTCAACGTAAAGCAACTGCACGAGAGCCAGTGGCGTGATGATTCGCTTGGTGGTCGTGAAAGGGTACGTATCCCGGTTACTAATGAACGAGGCAATAGCAGCCTACATACGGCTCGTGCGGCCCGAGCTGGGAGCCGATTTAAAGGGAGTTTTAGAGGCTATTAGTGTTGACGTGTGAAGTATGGAGCGGGAATGAAAGACATCCTCCAGCGGAGTGCTGAATCGTCCCGGCTTTTGTGGAGGCCGTTTCGTTTAAGTCAGGCCGCAATGGCCACACCAGCTTGTTGCCGGTAGAAGTTTGCCTCAGCTCCTGCAACCGCCGCCTCCGATTGAACTCAGCAGGCGCTCATTGTTGTACCAGTGCACCCACCTGGTCTGGCTCAGCTAGTTCCGTGATCAGAAAACATCGGATCATTTAACAGCCAGCTGACTAACACCGGATGTAGAGGTCCATGCTTGTCGGCCAATAGGGAGAGTTCCTGCTTGGATCGCTCTTCCGCTCGCCCAGCCAACGAGATGGCCTCCGCTGTCGGGTAATGCCGTAGTAGATTTTTTGCTTGGTACCGTACGCTTTCAGGAAGGCTCGTGTCCCTGGCCAGTTCCTGTAGGAAGTCCCGTGTTTGCACAACGCTACGGGTGCGCTCATGGGCCATCGTCATGGCATTGCTCCTGAAATGTCCGCAGGGGGAGACGGCTTCCCGTCAACATGTCCCACGGCCCGTGGGGGCATTTTACTGTATGAAGCTTGATCTGCCAAAAAGGGTGGAGCCTCAATCATCAGTCTCCTGTGATCCGCACCGCACCGCTATTGCCCGCAAAACAGCATTCGAAGGTGGCAGAGTAACGGTGCGGCCAGGCCTGGGGGCATATCACTCATCGTGGTGCAGCCATGGTCGATGAAGCTTCAAGTGCGCTGGTTAGCCACCTATGTGAGCGGAGCGGCCGAGAAACTGCGTGGCCAGGGCTCGTTGTGCAGCACTATCCAGGTGGGCCAGCGCCTACTTGTGCATGATGGTTCGGCCATCAGCAAAGCATTGGATTACAGCCTGAAACGCTGGACGGCGCTGTCGCGTTATCTCGATGACGGGGCCGTACCCATCGATAATAACTGGGCAGAAAACCAGATCCGGCCATGGGCGTTGGGGCGCAAGAATTGGCTCTTTGCAGGTTCACTGCGCAGCGGTAAACGGGCAGCGGCGATCATGAGTTTGATCCAGTCGGCTCGACTCAACGGACATGATCCGTACGCCTATTTGAAGGACGTCCTCACGCGTCTGCCGACGCAGCAGGCAAGTGAGATTGCGGAGCTGCTGCCGCATAGGTGGCGACCGGCTTAGTTGCGCAAGACGGGATGCCCAGACGCATACGTTCAAAGTGCCAGAGTTGCGCGCTGAGGCGCTGCGCTACGACAAGCCCATCGAGAGCGGCATCGACCCAGAGCCCATCGGCCGCTACAACGTACCGCCCCGCTCCCGGGTGCTCGTCTTCTTTGAGACCGCTTCCGGCCTGCGTATGGCCAAGCTCCCGTGGGGTTACCAGCCCTGGTGGGCGAAGGGCAAACGTCAGCCGGCGATCAATGCGCGTGTAGAGACGGCTGCCAACAGCAAATTCTTTCGGGACGTCTGGCGCACCGGCCGCACGCTGGTCGGCGCTGACGGCTGGTACGAGTGGATGAAGGACCCGGTCGATCCAAAAAAGAAGCAGCCGTATTACATCCGATTGAAATCAGGCGAACCGATGTGGTTCGCGGCGCTGGGGCAGTTCAGGCGAGAGGACAGGACCGAGGAGCAGGAAGGCGACGGGTTCGTGATCATAACGGGGGACAGCGACCAAGGGATGGTCGACATCCATGACCGCCGGCCGGTCGTGCTACCACCGGATCTGGCCCGGGAGTGGATGGAGCCGGGCATATCGCTCGAGCGCGCCGAGGAACTCGTGCGGGACCTGGCGCTGCCGGTGGAGGCATTCGAATGGTATCCGGTGGACCGAGCGGTTGGGAATGTGAAGAGCGAAGGTGCGCAACTAATCGAGCAAATCGACGACCCCTCGCTATAGGCACAGCAAGGTGGTGCATAGGCCGTTTCAAAAGGTCTCGAGGCGGTGGGCGCCGCCTGCGGAAACCGTACAATGCCGCTTCCTTTTGCCTGGGTAGATCCCATGAAGCACGTGATAGTGGCGAGCCTCGCCACCCTATTCATCACCTCCGTCGCGCTCGCCAGTGCACCATCGACCTTCACCGCTGCAAAAGCCGTCGCCAAGGATAAGGTGTTTTTTGACCAGGCATCTGCCGGGCTCGGCGACCTTTACTGCGGCTGCGCATGGGAATGGGTGGGCAAGTCAGGCGGGCGAATCGACTCCGCCTCGTGCGGCTACGAAACGCGCGCACAGCAGACACGCGCGGAGCGGATCGAATGGGAGCACATCGTGCCGGCCTGGATCTTCGGCCATCAGCGGCAGTGCTGGCAGGATGGCGGGCGTAAAAACTGCGTGGCGGATGACCCGGTGTTCCGGGCTATGGAGGCTGACCTTTTTAACCTTTACCCATCCGTGGGCGAGGTGAACGGCGACCGCAGTAACTACCAGTACGGGCGTGTGGCCGGCGCCCCTGCACAGTACGGGGCATGCGGCACCAGAGTGGACTTCAAGGGACGCGCCGCCGAGCCGCGTGATGAGGTGAAGGGTCTGGTTGCCAGATCGACGTTCTACATGTACGACCGCTACGGTTTATCGATGTCGCGGCAACAACAGCTGCTGCTGATGGCTTGGGATCGCCAGCATCCGGTTTCGACCTGGGAGCGGGAGTGGGGCAGCCGCACGGCAAGAGTCATGGGACATCACAACCCCTTCATCACCGGCGAACGCGCTTGGACGCAGGGGCACAAGCCATCGCGCGAGGGTATCGTGAGCCCGGTCCTCACCAGCGTCACGCCCCCTCCTTCCGCTAAAGCCGTGCCCAGTGATGTGATCATCGGAAACAGGAACAGCCGGGTGTACCACCTGCCGAAGGGCTGCCCGAGTTACACCAAAGTGGCCCCCAAGAATCAGGAGCATTTTGCCAATGAGTCCTCAGCCATTGCCGCGGGCTACAGGATGGCGGGGAACTGTCGCTAGCTTATTCTGACAGGCTTCGCAGATCGGCTTTCATTTCGGCTCTGGCGGGCAGCGGGTGCCCACAACAGTGCGTGCGGGAATGCGGCACGTTGCCATCGCACAGTCCCGACCGCATTCATGGGGCGCTATGGAAATTGAGTAGACGCAGCTTGGCCCCCATCGAGGCCGTGCGGCGAGATCCGCAGGTCTGTCCGTAGCGCGCGCCACGCTGGTTATAGTGGAAAGGATGATTCCCGTAGCCAAGGCCCGCGTTTTGCGGCTGTAAACTGAGGTCTATTAACGTGACTTTAAATGATGAAGATCAAATGGCAGCCCCTAATAGTCCACTTGCAGGCAAGGTCGCGTTGACGTTTTTTTTTAACCTTATGGAAAAATGGGACTGCTCTGAAGCTGAGCAGAAAGTTCTGCTGGGAATAATAGGCGACGCCGCGTATCACAAGTACAAGTGTCTGCCAGAGGTATGCCTGTGCCACGATCTCATGGAGAGGATTTCCTACCTGATGGGGATCCACAGATCCTTGAGGGTGATCTTCAGCAATCATGCCGACTACGGCTACCATTGGGTTAGAAAACCCAATAAAACACCCCTCTTCAACGGCCAAAGCGCTCTGCAGTTCATGCTGTCAGGGCGCACTGCTGAACTGGCGGAGGTTCACCGCTACCTAGCTTCGATACGGAACTTGTAGCGGCGCAACTACGAATCATGAGCACCTCTAACCAGTTTCCGCCCTAGATATCCTTTATTTTAAGGGTAGAACCGGCCAAGCGGCCGACCGGCTCCATATCTCGACCCGCGGCAGCGGCAATAGCTAACAAGCGCCCTTGAGCACCATGGCGTTTAGCCAACACCAAGCGCGCTTCTTCTCGGAATCGAGCTATCATTTCAGCTTCAGATGTACGTTTCCGCTTTTTCATCGAAACCTCGCGTGCTCACGTTTGCTCCGATGGCATGGTACGACAGTTGCCGCTGCGATGAAGCGCCGTGATAGAAGCCACGCATCAGCTTGCGGAAAGCGACGATTTGCTCTAACCAGCCGCTGACTCTCGTCCAGGCCTTTCTACGACTCAGAGCGCTCGACACGATTACGCCCCATTTTTGCCTCCCGTCATTCCGCCAACTTGGGCTGCCTCCAAAATGTCGGTTGAGGGGTCCACGGAGGCATACACGACGTTTCGTCCCGGAGGATTCCAACGGCCCCACATCTTGTACGCACCCATTCCACAGTCCCAGGTGTCCTGGTAGAGCTCGCGGTCGAGGCGCCATGCGTACCAAGAGCTAGACCAGTGAATTAAATTCACTGATAGACCCCGTATTCGATACGTTCCAGATAATCCTCGACCGCCTGAAAGCCGAACGGATTGTCGATAACGTCCAGCGGCACGTCGCCATCCAGGTGCTTGCAAGGGCGCCCTAGCCATTCTTCAGCCAGCTTCTGGGTGCCGAACACATTCATCGCGTGCTCCAGCACCTTCGCGTACTGGAAAGCAACGGCGCTCTGTTGAGAGTTCAGGTGTGCTGGCTGCCTGCTGCCCTGGCGCTGAATTGTCCTGATGGACTTACCAACAATGCGACTCATGATCTTCTTGGTTGAATACAGATCAGATATCGCAAGCATGTCTTTAACGTCTTTCAGATCAAAGCCTTTGACCGTGAGCCTGTAGACGATGACAGGACTGAGCTGGTCAGCACTTTTTTGGAGAAGGTATTCCGTTGGCTTGCGGGGGGCGGCCGCTGCCCTGCGAGTACGAGCAAACGCGGAATCCATAGCGTCACCTCCAGATGCGAAAAATGACATGAATGTAGCGCTGTTCGGCACCATAGGCAGTAGGTGCTTGATATCACATCGCTCTGTTCATCGTCTGAATCAATTATGCGCATCACCTGACGCCCATTCGGGATGCTCATTTCGCACTGCGCAGTTGAGCTGCCCGGCGCCAGTCCTGAAACTGCCAGCCACCAAACTGCGATAAGGGCTGCGCGCCGGGCGAGATAGCCACGCCTTGTCCAGGCCTGCCAATCTGAGGGAGCTGTACGGGAGCCGGACGGCGTTGGGCGGGTCGTTATCGACTTACAGCTGTTGTCACGAAATACAGTAACCAGTCAATAGCTGTCGATGGCCTCAAGCGCTTCGGCGGATAATATGCTGAACTCAGTTATTGAGCCCAGGATTTATCGAGCCACATCATTCTGCAGCGATTCGTTGCGTCTCCTTCGATAGAACGAGAGCACGGCGCGCTGAATTATCGAGGGCCGCGATGATAGCAGTGGCTTGCAAAAGCCAGCGCAGGTAGCGTTACAACCAGATCTATGAAGGAGACAGCGCTATTAACAAAAAGCCGATTCGCTCCGATGAGGAGCTAGCCACCGCCTTAGCGCGCTTGACGCAACTTTGGGGTGCAGAATCCGACTGCTCAGAGGGCAGCGAGCTGGAACTATTGGCGAAACTGATCGTGGAATACGAACGTCAACACCATCCACTGCCGCCATCTGATCCAATCGAAGCCCTCAAATTTCTGATAGACCAGCAGCTAATATCTGTTGACTCTGATCGCTAATCGCGACGGGAAACGGCTGTTTCACCTGGCCACGGTCTTCGCCCCGCTGTCGCCGGTAAGAGGCAGCTAACGGCCCAGGCTGTGTAAAAACTCCGACACGCTATCGAAGTTCGCGCTCGTGCTTAAATTCTGAAAAAGATCGGCTGGTGTGTAGACCTAGAATTTACGGAGCGACGCGTTTTTCTGCTCGTTTTTTAGTCACCGCCTCGGAGCCCGAGGTTTTTACACAGCCTCGGCCAGAAGCAGCCGATGACGACAGATAAAAATTGCCCAGAAACGGCCCTCAAGGGTGCCTACGAATCTAGAGAGATTCAGCCTCTACTGCATGGTTTACAAGAAGAGCCCATCGGCAACATGTTGGAAGTATGCAGCCACAAGCTGCCCTGCTCGGTCGGTGCTGATGGCTGAGTCGGGACAAAACTCTGGAATGCTGCCGGGCGGACGCTGGTAAGAAGCCTGCGCCCGCCCGGCGACATGTTACATCTGGCTCTTAGTTACTCCAGTACAGTTGTGGGTAGACAGAACAGTTTGCTTGAATCGCTGCAAACTACGGCGGCCACTTGGTGAAATAGAAACGGTAATGGGCCGCCAGAGAGAGGGGTGAGTCAACTTGCCGTGTTTGCCGCCACGTCGATAACCCCACCCGTGTCGCACCAGGCACCGTATGACGAGGTCGAAGTCTTTGTCAGAGCAGTACTTCCTCATGATGCCTCCCCCGGTGCTGTTGTGTAACGGGAGCGAAAGCCGGCCGGGTTGAAGCGCATTTCGGAAAAGGCTGCGGCGGCACCGGAAGGTATAATCGGTCGGCTGTAGAGGTAGCCTCCTTTCCCAGCTGCTTGGTTTTGGAAGAAACGGCCATATGGGTCGACCATAAGGTACGACTCACACATGTCGCTATTGTCCTCGACGCACTGGATTGATCGGAAAGCGCTATGTCTTTCCACAAAGGCTGCAAAGGCCTCGTCGCTAACGGCAAAGGTGGCATCAACTATTGGTAGCATCCGCAGCACCTTCCAGCGCTCTGGGCGAACTCGTGTGATTAGTCCGCTCAAGTCCTCATCGGCATTTAAGGCGTTGACGACGGTATTAATCTTGATCTTGAGTGCGGGGTTAATTTGGCGAGCAAAGTCCAGGTTCGCGGTCAGCTCATTTAGACTCAGCCGTTGCCCGCTTCTTTCTACCCGTCCTATTGCAAGGTTGGTCCCGGAGTGCGTGGAGTCTAGGCTGACACCTAGGTAGGTCAGTTGCGGTGCAAGCTGCTTTATAACGTCAGATGTCAACCTTGAAGCATTGCTGATAAGTGAAACCTCGAACCCTACTTGTTTGGCCGCGCGGGTGATGTCTAGCAGGCGCTCTCCGAGTATCGATGGCTCTCCGCCAGCCAGGTTCAGGCGTAGAGTGCGCCATGAGAGGGCATCACGCAGAGGATTACTGGTGTTTGTCGGCTGAAAATACCGGAACAACTCCGCAAGCAAGTGCTGGCTGCGGTCGCGATCGTGAAATAGCTCGCGGGGACAGGGGTGATCCGTCCATTTCGCATAGCAGTATTGGCAGCGGTAATTGCAGGCCTCCGTCACGTGCCAGTTGATGGTCAGAGCGTCAACGTGGGCGGGAGCTGCTTTTACAGGGCTGATGGGGAAAATCAAATTATCTTTGAACATGCGTCAACTCCTTGGCGACCGCAGTAGTGCGGTCGGTAAAAGGTTCTGCATGGCGGACGCGAGGCGTCAGAGCAGGAGCATCAGGCTCCAGTACACCGTGACTTTTCTTGTTGCAGGTGGTTACGGATTACGCATCATATTGCGCCGTGTCTTGAGGGCTCCCTCTGGGTCTATGGGAAGATCGAGTGCGCGCCGCTGACTCATTAGTAGCCACCATTCAGCGGCGATCAGCCCACGCTTGAAGTCCTGAACGCTTTTTCTACTGTTGGTTTCCCGGCGCACGGCGCGATAAGCCTCTTTCGCGACATCGCGGACGCTCTCATCAGGGTCGAACTGCCGGGTAAAAAAGAGGGTTTTATGCGCCTTACCGTTAGGGTCAAGGCCGACTTCCAGCAGCGCCTTCAAATATCCTTGACGCCAGATAGCCGATTGCTCGGTCACCTGGCTATCGGCGTACCGTTCATCTTCGGGCTTCTTTTCGCCTTTGCGCAGGCGCAGGCGGCTAAGGCAAAAATCGATAAGATCCAGGGCGAATGACTGGTAGATCTCCAGCTCAGCTGCTTCACATTCCTGCCGATCAACATAAGGCGTTCCGTTGACTTTTTTTGCGTGAAAGTTCCTAGCTAGCTCACTCAGTGGGCTGTACCAACTGACAGCCTTGTCGCTGTGAAGCGAGCTGAAGCGTGATAGTGACTCGTCGGCGAACGGCACGTACGACGAGCGCATGAGCATCAGGCGATGTCGAAGTGCTTTCCGCGGGTCTAGGTGCGATAGCCTGCTCAACAGTGCATCGAGTTGGTTGTTCAGATCAGGCTCTGCCGCATTCGACAGTCGGCTGCGCAGCAGTCCGAGGCTCTTGTCGATGTAAGGCATCACGACTTCGTCACTCAGCCTGCCAATAGCAGCAACAGTCCATCGCGGGGTCAGAGCCAGTGGAAATTCGGGATCGTGAATCAACTTTTCGAGCAGGCTATTCCACCAAGGGTGAAGTTCTCGAGATACTGCTTCACTGGGCAGCCGGAAAAAGCTGCAGGATAGAACGGCCAATGCATCTCTAACACCCAAGGCTTGGATCTCGGCTTCTAACTTGGCTTTCCATATGGCCGAATAGTCCGATGCCCACCACTTTCTGCTGCTCTGATCAGATAGTGTTGAGAACGAGTCCCGTCTGCGTTGTAGTGTTGCTGTTACATCGCTGTGGACTGAGTCCTGAATCCATGCCTCGGTTTTCTCGGGAGTAAGTCGCGAGAGTATGCTGCTAAAAGCTTTTTCCTCGGCGGCATCCCACGTCTGCGGATCTGGATTTTGATAGGTGCGCACCTGGACGCATTTATCAAGCTGTGAAGCCCAGTCAGTAACTTGGCTTTCATCAGCATTGGAGAGATCCATGTGGACCGCTAGGGTTTCCTTTAGCTGCAGTTCCAAGTCGTTGAGCCAATATATGGCAGAATCGCACAGAGCCTTTACATCGCTGTCGCCTGAGCGTGGCGCCTCTAGCTCAGACCGAAGTGCCCCCCACTCGGTATATAGCTTTTTAAAAACGCCTTCGTATGGGCTGCGCAACCTGCCGGCAGCAGCATCGGACTCGACCCAAACCTCCAGAAACCGGAGCCTTTGAAGCCATTGGTGTGCTGCAGGTGTAGGCGGTTGCTGCAGTGAAGCAACTGAAATCAGAGTTGTGGCCTCGGGACTGAATATCGAGGCTAACTCGGTCTGGCCTTCCCGCCCATTCTGCGGCAGCGCGGGGAAGCACGACCACAGCACCCGCTCCCTTTCCTGTTCTCCTTCTGCAATAAGCTGTGGATCATCAAATACTGCACGCTGGAAGCAGTAGTCATTACCGTACAGTGCTTGCATAAACCACTCGTAGCGCACGGGGTAGATCGAATTTGCAGCTTTGAGCGATTTAAACAGCGTGTAAGGAGATTCTTGGAACAGGGTTTGAGCTAACTCTTTGGCAAACGTGAGCACTTCGGAGTTTGGTTCGCGGCTACCCACTTGGTTGGCAGCGGAAAAAAGCGACCAACTTAATCGGTCTGCCAGTGAACGAGAAGAGAGTAACGCTGCAGCTTGGTCCTCTGACGAAGCTTGCCCCCGTGCACGAGCCAATGCTTCTTCCAGTTGGTCGGCAGAGCTGAATATGTAACGCCAATTGGCAGCGAAGTGTTTCGTCAGCAGTGCTCGTGTGGGCTCTCTGATTTCATGCTCATCGAGTGCTTGGATAAAACGCTCGGTTGGGTCTGATTTTTCATCAAGCTGGAGATAGCCGAATTCGGCATCAATTCTGCACATAGTTTTCTCCCAATATCAGGATTAGGTTTCATGGGGTACGCACCAGATTGGATTCTGGCCTGCAGTTGAAACCTCCCGTGCAGCAGAGGGGAGCGGATGGGTGATTAGCCCGTGAGCATCAAGCTCGGTAGCCGACTGCAGTAGCGCGTCCGGCAAAAATAGATGGGCTCGTATCTTTAGTCAAGCATTCATCCAAAGGGCGTCAGCTCGCATCACTGGCTACAGCCCTAGCTATTTTTCTCCTGACCGGCAGGCGGTAAGCCACGTAAAGAATATGCCGCCCATTGTTTTGAACATCGATTGACGGCTACGTATTAGCGCTATGTGAATAGCCTCGGCTTATGTAGACAGGTAATGACCGCTTTTGGCCGGTTGGCGACGGTCTTGCGTCAACCTCAATTTGCTCCGCCATGACGAGCCCGAGCGTGGTGCTAACCGGCCAAAAACAGACATTCAAACCGCAAAGGGGAATATCTACCAGTCAGTGGACGACGTTCGAGCGCCTCAGTAGCCTTACCCACTTGCGAATCGTGTGTAGGAAAGCAGCTGTGATCGATGATCCGCTACCAGAAGATTGGCGAGACCTTCAGACAGGTGTCCAGCGCATCTTCCGTAACGTCGGCCTGCTTGCTGATGTCGAGGTTGATTTGGAAACGCCGCGCGGCTCGGTGAATGTGGATGTTCACGCGATTGACGTCCGGAGCGTGGACAAAATCAGATACATCGTGGAGTGCAAAAACTGGGGCAGTACCGTGCCCCAGTCCGTAGTCCATTCGTTCACAACGGTCATGCATGAAACCGGTGCAAACATCGGCTTTATCATTTCGAAGCATGGGCTACAGCAGGGGGCCAAACGGTACACCCAAAACACAAATATCGTCGGGATGACGTACCTAGAGTTTCAACAGAGATATTTTGAGGCTTGGTGGAAGCGGTACTTTTGTCCACGTATCGGTGATGCTGCGGACAACCCGCTCCGGTACACAGAGGAATTCAACACTCTGCGAGACCGTGCTTACGAAAAGCTTAGTCGCCAAGATCAAGAAAAATTTGATCGACTAAGAAGAGAGAGCGGTGGATCGCTTATGTTCTTGTCGATGTTCAATTACATGGCGCTGTCACCAGGTTTGAACACTGGCACCTTGCTCGACCTCCCAACGAGCCTGGATGAGTTTAAGAGCAGTGTACTCGCACAGATTACTCCTCACATCGAATGGCATTGCGATACGTTCCGAGGATTACTAGAGATCATGTTGGAATACCTGGCGGACGTGGAAGCAGAGTTCGATGCGATATTTGGAGGATCCATCTTTGAGCCAAGAGATCCTATCAGCGGGGTCACTGCTGATGGCCCCCCGTTGGAGGACGGTATTTATCATCGCTGACTCGCCGTTTAGATGGCGTGCATGGCCGATTGCGCTCGCATCAGAGTTGTGGCGGCAGGCGGATGGCCATTGACTCTATGGCTGCTTCTGGTCAAAGCAGCATCTAGTACGTAACCGCCCAACCATATACCCACGTATTACGCTCGACGAGCAAATTAAGGAAAGTGATTGAACCAGAGCCAATCCCATTTACCTAGGATGCAGGGCGATGTAAGCAGGGGCAACGAGGTAGAACAAGGCAAGGCGAAGGCGGTCGGTGTACGCGACCGAGGAGAGCTCCACGTGCACCTCAACGGAGCGATTCCGGCACCGATAATTCGAGAGGTTATAGCCGACGAAGCAACGGAACTGCCGCCCGGGTTTCTGATCGAGCGCGACCTGCTTCGAAACAAACCCTGCCAGTCCTTGGCGTCATACTTAACGCCGTGGCAGGCACTGAGACTCTTTCCCAAGAAACGCGAGAACCTGGATCGCATTTCCAATGCAGTCTTCGCTGGCCTCGTGGAGAATGGAGTACGCTTTGTCGAACTACGAAGCAGCGTCTTGTATCTCGCCCATCTGCAGAATTGCTCGCCCACCCAAGCGCTAGAACATCTGATCGAATCAACCAGGAATGCGGCGCATCGCCACGATGTTCGTCGCGGTCTGATTCTTACAGTGACGCGCGGCGACTACGGAGCGGTTTGTCTTTCCACATTACTACAGGCCTATCAAGACCTAGGAGAGCCGAAAGATGTGGTGGGGCTCGATCTTGCGGGTGATGAGGAAATCGCATATCCATCGGAGTTGCCGTCACTTTTCCGAAAGGCAAAGGATCGATTCGGATTCGGGGTCACCATACATGCCGGCGAAACCGGTCGCGTACAAAACGTTCAGGCTGCGGTGGAGTTATTTGGCGCCGACCGTATTGGCCATGGTACAGCTGCAGGTAAGGATCTTCGCCTGCTAGACAAATTGGTAACGCAGGACATCTGCATCGAGGTATGCCCGATTAGCAACAGGCTCACCGGCGCCGTACCTGTGGATGAGGCCCATCCTCTTCAAGAATTTCGGCGCTTTGGGGTTCCGTTTGTTATCTGCTCAGACAACCCTGCAATCCATCAGCGCGGCCTTGCGGATGACCAAGCGATCGCGATGGCTGAGGGGCTTACCGCCAGTGACCTGGACCAGCAGTACGAAGTAGCTAAGCGCTACTCATTCATAAGGGATCTAGATTGAAAATTCGATTCATGTCTGGAAATGCGCACAAGGTCGCCGAGGTGCAACGGATCTTGGCACCGGCTGGCGTGGAAATAGTGCCTGTGTCGAGAAAGATTGAGGAGCTGCAGACTGAGGATGTCGATCGCTTAGTACGGGACAAGCTGATTAAGGCATTCGAGGTTATCGGTCGTCCTCTTTTCGTAGAGCACACAGGCCTGTACTTGAAAGGTCTCAACGACTTGCCTGCGGGATTGACTCAGATCTTCTGGGATAAGCTGGAGGCGGATCGCTTCGTCAACCTAGTTGCGGGGCTCGGAGATGCGACTGTGATGGCAAAGACGGTGCTTGGCTATTGTGATGGGCGTGAGATTCGCCTGTTCGAAGGCACCATTGAGGGAACAGTGCCCCCCGCGCCGGCAGGTCCAAGGGGCTTCCAATGGGACTGCGTCTTCGTCCCGAAGGGGCACACCCAAACCTTCGCCCAAATGGGTGAGGCCAAGGACGATATTTCGATGCGTCGTAAAGCCCTTGACCAGTTCGCGGCATATCTCAATTCCGTGAGAGGCGTGAAATGAACGCTGAATTACTTCATGCGCACCGCACCAACAAGCTGATGCTTTTTGTAGGCGCCGGAGTGTCTGCCAATCTCAACCTGCCTACCTGGAGCCAACTGACAGCGCATATCGCAACGGAGCTGGGTTATGACCCTAAGATTTTCTCTACATATGGCACCGCGCTAGCGCTTGCGGAGTTCTATAAAAAGAAAAAGGGAAGTCTGGGGCCGTTGCGTAGCTGGATGGACCGTGAATGGCACAAGCCCGGCACAGACATCACTCAGTCCGAGATTCATCGGCTGATCACCCTTGGAAAATTCTCGCGGATCTACACAACCAACTACGACAGGTGGCTGGAAATCGCCCATGACAAATTCGGAGTCCCCTACGATAAAGTCGCAAGCGTAGCCGACCTCGTGTCCGTCACAGACGGACGTCGCCAGATTGTGAAGTTCCATGGGGACTTTGATGACGACGCATCGATCGTCCTGGATGAGACCAGCTATTTCCAAAGATTAAATTATGAGTCGCCATTGGACATCAAACTCAGCAACGATGTCCTGGGGAAGTCAGTCCTCTTCATCGGATACAGCCTATCCGACATCAATATCCGACTCCTTTTCTATCGACTGACAGAGATGTGGGGCCGCTCCACCATCTCGTCGGCAAGACCCAGATCCTACGTGTTCACGAACCGACCAAACCCGGTTGCACAGGAGGTTTTGGGCCAATGGGGAATTGAGATGATTGTTTCGGAGGAGGACGACCCGAAGAAAGCGCTCACCGATTTCCTTAAGGAGCTGGTGAGCTAAGCAAAGCTGGTCGCGATTGGGTGGCTATTTCCTTTAAGGATGGAGTCGGCCCAGAATTTGTAGGTGGTGCTGGGTGGCCGCTTGTGGCCGCTAGCCGCCGTTTTGGAGCGAAAGCAGTCAACCACAATCAGACATTGTTTGGATTGCTATGACGAGGCGCCATCAGCTCGTTGCTGGAGTTTCAAGCAAATGTTTTCCTCTCCCGCCTCAACTGACAGCTCATCACCCAAACTCCGTCTGAGTGCTTAAGTAGCTCTGATGGAAGCTCAACGATGACGTCTCCGCTGCCATCCCCTGGGTCTTGGCATACAACTCGCCAGCTTTCAGATGTAGTAGTCATAGATTCGCCCTGAACGCAGTAGGCACAGATCCGCTTGGTACGGTGGGGCAGCATTTGGCCGGTTAGCGACGGCCTGGCTTCGACCGTCGCTATGCATGGTCAAACCTCGGTCTGTTCCGCCATCTCTAGGGCATCATCGACCTCAATCCCCAGATATCGAACGGTGCTCTCCAGCTTCGTATGGCCGAGCAACAGTTGAACTGCCCGCAGGTTCTTCGTCCTGCGATAGATCAGCGATGCCTTCGTACGTCTTATTGTGTGAATGCCATACAGGGCTGGATCAGGGCCAATGGCTTTCACCCAACCTTTGACGATACGAGCGTATTGACGAGTGGATAGATGGTCTGAGATATGCAGCCGGCTCGGAAAAAGGCAATCCTCGCTGCGGGGCTGGGCATGATGTATGGCGATGTGCCGTTCCCTAAGATCAAATGGATTTTCCAGAATCTCAACAAAGCCGAGGTCCTGCTGACCTTCAATGTCGATTTTTTGGTTACGTATCTAGCCGACCGCCAAGCGAACCGGAAAGCCATTGCAAATATCGGCTTGGATCAGCATGTGCCATGGGACATGCTTAAACAGCTGAAGGCGCATCAGCCACGGAGCTGGCAATACCTGATCCAGCGCTATCTGTCCGAGGGGATCAAGCAGGAAAGCGGTGCCCAGTACATGACCGTCTTCTTCATTCGTCCGGCCGGCAGCAACCCGATGGCCTATTGGTTTATCCATCTGGCGAACAACTACCGCGCTAACGATGTGATGAAGAAGATCCACTGGAAATACGGCAACAACTTTTCCCATATGCTGTCGCCTTCCAGCTTTTTCAGCTACGACGCCAATCGGGATATCGCCGTGACAGGTCAGCACGATTTGCTGTTGGATGAGCATTATTTCGACGATGCTACCAATGACCGCATCCGAGGAGAACTTTCGGAGCTCTTGCCCAAACAGGTCTACGAGGTAGAACGGCAACCTTTTTTGGGCCTGATGAGCGGATTGACCAACTACACCATGGCTGACGAGCTTCGCGTAAAGCAGGCACTCGACATTGCTGTCGCGACCGGTGATCTGCTGGCGGTCGACAAGAACGGCAAAACAAGGCGTCGAAAAGGCACAAGCATCAAGTCGACAGATATCCTGATAGCGCCCCCGCAAAGACCCATCTTCTTCGTGCCACCTCTGAAGAAATCCAGTTCAGAAAACTGAGAGGGGCGGCATCGCTCTTCGGGTGGGCGGTTCGCCTCCAACGGTAGAGGTACCGGAATGATACAAGCAGTAGTTTTCGATGTGTTTGGCACGCTTCTCCAGATAGGTGAGCGCCGCCATCCTTTCCGCCAACTGATGCAGAACCTGCGGCTTCAGGGCAAAACACCAAGGCCGGATGACGCACGGACTCTGATGACTCGAAATCTGGGCTTGGCTGGAGCTGCCGATTATTTCGGTGCGCAGTTGAGCAACTCTGAGTTAGCTAGCCTTGAAAGCGACCTTTTCACCGAGCTGGCCAGCGTTCGCCTTTTCGATGATGCGTTGGAGTCGCTAAATCAGCTAAAGGACGCCGGCCTGAATCTCGCGTTGTGCTCCAATCTCGCAGCCCCATATGCGATTCCGGCCAAACTGTTACTGCCGTCGTTCGATGTTTACGGATGGAGCTTTGAGGTTGGGACAATAAAGCCTGAGCCCGCAATCTATCGTCAGATGATCGAACAGCTTGGCTGCGAAGCCTCCGCTATCGCAATGATCGGTGACACGTTGCAAGCCGATATGCTTGGTCCAATTGGGCAAGGCATGCGGGGCTACCACCTACAGCGTGAAGGAAAAGCCGATCAGTGCGGCTTCGTCTCGCTGATGGACTTTGCAGCCCACGTTCTGCAATACCCACCATCCGCCAACGGCTAAAGCGGCGTCGCCAGTTTTAGCTGACGCCGCTAGACCCGGATGGCTTACAGGCATGAAGACACCCTTTTTCTGTAACGGGAGCTCCTTCAACCCTTGAGCGCCAGAATACGCCGAGCGCCGTTGAGAACGATGAATCCCACGACGGTACCGATAATCAGGTCTGGGTAGTTGGACCCAGTCCAAGCGACGAGCGCTCCGGCGACTATGACGCCCATGTTGATGACCACATCATTGGCGGAGAATATCCAGCTCGCTTTCATGTGAGCACCACCTTCCCGGTGTTTGGAAATCAGCAGCAAACAACCCGTGTTGGCGAGCAATGCCAGGAACGCGACGGCCATCATTATCAGCGACTCGGGCTCGCTGCCGAATATAAAGCGTCTGATCACCTCTACGAGCACGCCGAGGGCCAAAATCAGCTGGAGCACACCAGCAAGGTGTGCAGCACGCACCTGCAGATTGACGCTGCGCCCAACCGCATAAAGGGCCAGGCCGTACACTGCCGCGTCAGCGAACATGTCGAGCGAATCGGCAATCAGACCCGCGGACCTGGCAATCAGGCCAGCAGTCATCTCTACCACGAACATGAAGGCGTTGATGCCTAACAGTAAACGTAGGGAGCGGGATTCCTGTGTAGAGTTCGCCGGATTCTCGGCGGCTTTGATCATCTCAGGGTCTGCCGCGACAGTTTTCTGAAGAGTGGCGCCTAGCCCTAACGTCGCCAGCTTTTTGGTTATGGGCTCAACGGCACTGTCATGCATGACATCTAACCGACGGTCCGACAGATCAAAAGTCAGCTTCCGAACTCCGTCCAAACCATTCAGCGCCAAGCGGATCATTCGCTCTTCTGATGGACAATCCATCTTGGGCACGGCGTAAACACTGACCCATTGCCCCGTCGTATCGGAAGGGTTTTGCATATCGGCATCAGCGGCTGGTGTCGCATCGCAGCCGCAGGGACCATCGGACTTGCTCATGATACGGCTCCACTTGAAATCGAAGATGGGATCATTAAAAGCCTTATAGCTACTATAAGGTCAATAACGCAGAGCCGATGAGGATTCACACGATGCGCATTGGTCAGTTAGCAAGGCTAATAGGGATTGATACACAGACGATCCGCTTCTATGAGCAGCAGGGCTTGTTGCCACCGCCTGATCGCCAGGCGAACGGCTATCGTGTCTACACCGAGAAGCATGGCGAGCGGCTAGCTTTCATCCGGCGCTGCCGAATCTTGAATCTGTCACTTCCAGAGATTCACGCACTCCAAAGCTACCAGGATGACCCTCGCCAGCCTTGTACGGCCGTCAATGCCTTACTCGATGATCACATTTCTCAAGTCAGATCCCAGATAACCGCTCTGCAATCACTCGAACGACAACTCGTTTCACTGCGGGCTAATTGCAACGATGGGCGGGAAGTTGAGGCTTGCGGCATTCTCGCCGGAATTAGCGAGGACGCATGCATTAAATGAACGGCGTTGGGGCTTGCGGGCCTGGTTACCCGGCCAACGCGCATGCCCTCGAAATGGTTGTTTGTCCCTGTGGTTTTTGCCCCTTCGTAGTGATGGCTGTCTCCGTGCGGTATCACTTTGAGTCAGGCCTGCCGAGGA